>Ga0207918_100069_pt1 | contig 20502 bp, 19 predicted proteins | sample DeeseametaMP0440_FD_184211 | JGI IMG/M metagenome (GOLD analysis project Ga0207918, IMG submission 184211) | Marine microbial communities from the Deep Atlantic Ocean - MP0440 (SPAdes) | ecosystem: Environmental > Aquatic > Marine > Oceanic | place: East of Rio de Janeiro, Brazil, South Atlantic... | reverse complement strand
TTCATGAGTATATGCATTATTACAATAATGAGCGTATTCAACTCAAACTAAAAGGACTGAGCCCTGTGCAGTACAGAACTCAGTCCTTGGTATAAACTAAACCGTCCAAGTTTCGGGGGTCAGTTCATTAACGCAAGGCTTTTTTGTAGATATTCTATCTAGTCGGTAATTATGCACGGCGTTTGTTTACAATCATTTCATACAAAAATAGCAAAATGATCGCACCGATAACTGAGAAGATAAGACCAGTAAAACCGCCATCTGCGTTGATACCAATTAAGCTCGCTAAGAAGCCACCTAACATGGCACCGACGATACCCAATACGATCGTCATGATCCAGCCCATAGGGTCACTACCTGGCTTAATAGCACGTGCCAATAAACCTGCAACCAAACCGACGATAATCATCCAAATAAAGCTCATGTTATTCTCCTAAATTATGAATATTTATAATATGTTGCTAATTTAATAACTCCATTGTAAAGATTCCTCAAACGCAAGAGTAAGCAAAAAATGTTACCTGTGTAGGGCCTATGTGAGGAAAAAGTCAGATTTGCTATTACGTAGGTGCAATAGGTAAACGGAAGGTTACAAAGGTAGCCATGGTGCTAACAGAATGGCGTATCAATCATTTAGCCACGACAGAAGAATTTGATAAGGATAGGGAATTAAATAAAAAAAGCGTAGCCCGTCTATGAGACAGCCACGCTTTTGTTTAATACTAATTTTTTAGATACTAATTTTAGGGTTTAGGGTTTAGGGTTTAGGGTTTAGGGTTAAATCAATCGTTTATTTATCACGCAATGCCGCTAATAGACGCTGATGAATCCCCTCAAAACCACCGTTGGACATCACGACTATTGCATCACCTGCTTGAGCATGACTACTGATATGTTCAATAATAGTATCGACACTAGACATTACGTGCTGGTTAATGATGGAGTCACTTGTAGCCGTGGCTTGTTCGATGACTTCTCTCAAACCCCATTCCAGTCCCGCTGGCTCATACCACAATGTATAGTCAGCGAGGGCAGCTGACTCAGCCAAGCTGTCTTGGTGAATACCCATTTTCATGGTATTACTGCGCGGCTCAATAATCGCCCAAATACGTCTGCCAGCCAGTTTCTTTTTGGCACCGTCTAATGTTGTGGTAATCGCAGTAGGGTGATGGGCAAAGTCATCAAAGACTAAGACATCGTTTACATCACCGATCAACTCCATCCGCCGTTTGATACCAGCAAAAGCCGATAATGCGGCGCAAGCGGTAGAGATGCTGACACCGACATCATAAGCGGCCGCGACGGCAACCAAGGCATTATTGACGTTATGAATACCACTCATGCCCCAGTCGATGACAGCTACTTCTTTATCAGCAGCAAAACTGACTTGAAATTGACTGCCATCTTCGCGAATGAGTTCCGCTTGCCAGTCGCTATTGTTTTTAAGCGTACGGTCGTTTTTACTGGTATTAGATGCGGTCGTATCGATGACAGCAGTACGCCAGATAGGGGTCCAAACGCCTTTTGCTAACGTATCTTCTAAGCTAATAGTTGCTGCAGGCATGATAATTTTTCCGGTACTTGGAATCATACGTACCATATGATGAAACTGCGTTTGGATCGCATTCAAGTCAGCAAAAATATCGGCGTGATCAAATTCTAGGTTGTTCAAGATAGCGGTGCGCGGACGATAATGAACGAATTTTGAACGTTTATCAAAAAACGCAGAATCGTACTCATCAGCTTCAATGACAAAATAACCAGAAGGGACTGTCGTATCATCGTCAGTTTTTTCTGCCCCTAGATAGCTGCTGTGTGCAAATACCTGCTGTAAGTGCTCATCAGTGGTATTGACCAGTGGCACACCGCCAATTAAAAACCCTGTATCGATACCAGCGTAATGCAATATCCAAGCAAGCATGGTTGTCGTTGTGGTCTTACCATGAGTACCAGCAACCGCTATCACGTGGCGCGATTGCAGCACTTGCTCTGACAAAAACTGCGGACCTGACGTGTAGCGCAGACCCGTATCTAGCATATATTCAATCACATCCATGCCACGCTTCATCGCATTACCAACAACGACCAAGTCTGGCGCTGGTTGCAAATGCTTTACGAGATAGCCTTCTTCAATAGTGACGCCCGCATTTTCAAGTTGGGTAGACATAGGAGGATATACGTTGGTATCTGAGCCAGTAACGGTATGCCCAAGTTCACGCGCCAATAATGCCAGCGAGCCCATAAAAGTACCACAAATACCAAGAATATGAATATGCATAGACGTTCCGTAAGAGCTTGAATAAGAGAAATAGAGAGAGTAAAAATAAAGTTTTGAGTGCTGAGCTGTTATCAATCGTGACTAACGTTTTAATCAGTCATTGCCATGGCAGTAGTCTGGCAGACAAGCGATCATTGTAAAGTAAACGCTGGTCGATGACCAACAAAAAACGCCTAACAAGTAGGCGTTATCTAGCTGATAAATGCTGTCTTATTTGGCAGCATACCAAGCACTTGCTGTCTATTTACGTGACAACGTATAGTCATTATTTAGGTTTTTTTGCTCATCTATCAAAATCAGATGATTGTCTTGAATATAATAAGACTCAATATGTTTGTCTTCATATACAATGGTAATTTTGTCTTTATCTTGACGATAGACGCCAGACTTAAGTAACGGTGCGCGCTGTTGTTCAGCATCGTGATGGGTGCTGGATTTTAGTACAGAGCCATCAGAAAATAGGTTCAAAGTGACATCGATACTATCGCAGTCTTCACAAGGTACCATACCACCATAATCACCCATTAGCGTGGCTTGTAGCGCACTACTGTTCGATTCTGAGTGTATAGTAGAAGGGTGCATATGCCCCTCATTACTGGACTGAGCAGCAGCAATAAGTGATTGCCCTTCTGTAGATTCATTCAAACTGTCATCAGGATTTGACTCAGACATACTGTTGCTTTCTATCTCTTCTGATGTGCTCTGCGGAGCAGACTCTGCTGATGCGTCGACAAATGAAGCTTTAGTCCTCATGTCTTGATCAGAATTCGAGGAGGCACTATCACAACCTATCAATAGCACACAGAGTGGTACCGCTAATAAGGACGGTCCCCAGCGTCTAATGACAGTAGATGTGGTAGAGCAAATAGGTGCAAGATATATCATGGTCATACCAAAAACAGTTTTTGAATAGCGTTTTTAAAAATCACCTATGCCACTGGCAACCGTTATCAAGATAATCTTGTTGCCAAAAAAGAGAGACAAGGGGTCGTATAAACGTTGCGATAATATAGATATTGGAATTTGAGAGCGTAGCTGATCTTTGAAATGTAGACAATTTATCGCTCAAAAGCGACGGCGCTCTCATAACTTCTCACTAAAACTACCCACTGAAAAAACAGGCTGTCTAAAGGTATCAAAGGGTTACAGATATATCTGTGGACTTTTTGTTGTGTTCAATATGCTTGGTATAGCAAAGTAGGCTCTATCAGTTTGTCTAACATAGGTAATAAAAGAGGTTTAACAGTCGCAGATAATAAAGCAGACATTGCATAGCAGAGTATGAATGTCTGTTTAGAAAGAAGTGATAACGGTAAAATATAAAGTGATTTTAATGAACTATCGAGCGATAGACTGGTTGGTGATAGGTCGCACGATACGCCACAGTATCACCCCATGCGCCACAAGAAGTACGCTAAATAGGATCAACGACAGCTCAGGGATACTAAGTCCGACAAACGTCCAATCGATAGAAGCACACTCACCAGAACCTGCAAATACTTCTTTGAGCACTTGCAACATAGGCAAGGTATCTAGCCAATAGTCCAAGCCTGGGCCGCATGACGGTACTTGATCGGCAGGTAGGTGCTGTAGCCAAACATGGCGTATAGCCACAGCAGTAGACCAGCCAATACCTGCCAAACTACCAAGCCATAATAGCAACTTCACCACTTTGGATTTTGGATTAAACAATGCTGATATCAGCGCAAAACCGCCCATGACTATTAGACCAATACGCTGAAAAATACAGAGCGGGCAAGGCGAAAGCCCTAGATGGCGCTGTAAATAAAACAGCGCAAAGCTCATGCCTATTATGGCCATCAATACTAAAAATATTTGTAAGTTACGGTAAGTGGTCAGCTGTCGCATGGTGCGTTACTCTTATGGTTTCATCTATACAGAGGTTAGGAGGCAATCAGGTTTAGCGATACTGCTGTAAAAAGTCCATAAAGTCTTCTGTCTCAGACTTCTCAATCTCAGCCTGCTGCAAGATAGACTTTTCTGCCAATACTTCGTATTTCGCTTGGGTGTTTGGACTGAGAGTCTGCTGCAATAATGACTCGCGATGCTGCTGCGCTAATGTAAAACCAAGCTGCCATAGACTACCTAAGCGTTTGCTATCAGAGTTTACTTGGGCGGAGATCGTCGACTCAGAATGTCCGGCTTTGCCTTGCATCAATGCCACTGCAGCACGGTAGTCATTGCCACCATAATGAGCGTCCAGCAATGCAGCAAGTGGCTGCATACGCTCCAGATGCATCAGCATCCAGCCCTCAAGCGATTGCTCTTGACCGTTATTGATGATGTGTAAACCTTCACGGCGACCTTCGTTGACCACACGCTCTAGATTAATAGCGAGTGCTTCTTCTTCTTCAGGCAGCAAATCAGGTGAATCGCTGAATAGACAGTAGAGCGCCATCACTTCTAAAAAGCAAGCACTAGAGAGACGAATACCAACATCGCTATAAGGATCGAGATCAATAGCACGAAACTCAACATAAGCAATACCGCGACGCTCAAGCGCTTCGGTTGGTGTCTCACCACTCATCGCAATTTGCTTAGGACGGATAGGGCTATAGTATTCATTTTCTATCTGAAGGATATGATTATTGATCTGAATTGGGTTGCCATCTTCATCTTCCAGACCAAGCTTGGCAAAGCTCTCATGCGGTGTTTGGATCGCGCGGCGTAGTCCAGCGACATACTCTGGCAAATAGTTATAACGAATATCTAGCTGCTCTTGCACGCTATTGGTATAGCCAAGTTTGCCCATACGCAGGCTGGTGGCAGTCGGTTTATAGTAGGTTGAGTCATTTAGACGCTCTAGATCATGCTCACGCCCAGCAACAAAACAAGGACATACGCTTGGACTTGCACCCAATAAATACAACACAATGCTGGTCAGTCGCTTAAAGTTGCGAATAAGCCCTAGGTATTTTTCGTTTTTGAATTCTGTTAGCGTCTGCTCTTGTGCCGTTGGGGTTTGCGCTTGCCACGTTTCAAAGAGCGTGTCACCAAAAGATAGATTGTAATGTAACCCTGCGATGGTCTGCATACGGCGACCATAACGGATACCAAGACCACTGCGATAAAGGGTTTTTAGCTTACCTGTATTAGAGCTACCATAATCAGCCAGTGGAATATCTTCATCTTTAGAAGACAACATACAAGGCATAGATAGTGGCCACATCAGCTCGCCTTCCGGCATGCCTTGATACACCAAGACATGCAATTGACGCAGCATATTGAGTGTCTCTTTTGGCGAAGCTTTTGGTTCGGTGATAAGCTCAAGTAGGCTTTCTGAATAATCGGTAGTAATAAAAGGATGGGTCAATTTTGATCCGAGTTTGGCTGGATGCGGCGTCTGTGCCAAAAAACCATCAGGCCTCACGCGCAGCCCTTCTTTTTCGATACCGCGGAGCATACCCGTTAAATGCTGGCTGTCAAACCAATTGGGAATGTCAAAATTAACAAAGCTACTCGCAAAATTACTCATAATAGTCATCTATTGTTATTCATTATGGCGGATCAAAGCACGATGGGCGTTTGTCCATAAAAGAGGTAAATGTTGGGTCAATAATTCCGTCAGTTTAGCTCAAAGCCGTATTGAAAACCACGAACAATTACAAATACGATAAGCTTTGAGCAGGACGTTTGGGCTAGATTTTTCTCAGTATTTTTGATGAAATTGGTCAGCACGGATACTTTGCGGATTCATCAATATTGGCAAAAAAGCATCTACCCAAGAGATAGATGCTTTGACAGTCATGCTATAAGCAATCAAACACAGTGCCAACGCACCATGGCATCATCCATACAGTCATGGCGTTGTCGTCAGTTTAAATAGAAAATGACGAGCCACAGCCGCAAGTGGTGGTGGCATTGGGGTTGGTCACGACAAAACGTGCGCCTTCTAACCCTTCAGTGTAGTCAACGGTAGAGCCTTGCAAATATTGATAGCTTAGCGAGTCAACAACCAAGGTCACATCACCATTATCAAAATTGGCATCGTCTTCATTTAAGTCGTTGGCAAAGTTAAAGCCATAAGAAAAACCTGAACAGCCGCCGCCCGTCACATAGACGCGTAGCATAAGTTCACTATCACCTTCTTCTTCGCGCAGACGGCGTACTTTTTGTGCCGCACTGTCGGTTAGGCTTAATACCGTAGGATCTACTGGCTGATTTGAGCTTGGATTAAATTGGTTGGCTGATTCGTTCATATCTACCTCAGTTGCTAGGATCAAATGCGGTCGTCGTCCTGTTTGGGTTTGCAACAAAATGATTGCAAATAAAGATACGCACGGCGTTTGATTTAATTGGGTGCTGTCGTTATGGCAAAGCTATTGGTGCATTATAAGCTGTTTGTGCAATATCAATACGGTGTTTGTGCCACCAAAGCACTTTATTGATGATAAGCACTTATCTTTAGCAGTATATCATAATGGGGGTAGCGATTCGCTTGTCAAGAGTCATCGTCCTTACCAAAACTGATGAATCAAAACTTTTATAGCTATCAAGGTTATACTCATTATGTGTGCGAGAGTATATGGCTGCCAAAGGCCTTATTATAGTCATTCGTATCGATAGGCTGACAAGGATTATATAATCTAGGGTCATTGGCATAAATACTTAATTTTAAAACACTTCGTTTTGAAATAGTTATTTAATAGTTTGCCTATGCGGCAAGCGTTTGAAATAATAGCCGCCAGTTGGCATACCCTATGTGTGTTTCTTATTGCCCTATATTTATATTATTGCTGAGATGAAGAAATTATATGATCGAATTTAAAGACGTTGGTGTTCGCCGTGATGGTCGTGAATTGTTTGCAGGTGCAAGCTTTCAGCTACATCCAGGTCACAAAGTTGGCTTAACAGGCAACAACGGCACCGGCAAATCGACTTTATTTGCCTTATTGTTGACGCAAATGGGCAAGGGCGATACCGAGGTCACGCTCGATAAAGGTGAGGTCAGTATTCCTGATAGCTGGCATGTCGCGCATATGGCGCAGGAAGTCGGAGCCAGTGATCAGACGGCAATTGATTACGTGTTGAGCGGTGATGAGCAGTGGTATGAGATCAATGCAGCGCTCAATGACTTAAGTAGCGTCAGTGATGAGCAAATTGGCGTCTTGCATCAGCAGTTCGATGAAATCGATGGCTACCGTACGCCAACCAAAGCGGCACAAATCATGGCAGGCCTTGGGTTTAACACCAGCCAGCACGAGCTGCCTGTCTCAGGGTTTTCAGGTGGCTGGCGCATGCGCTTAAACCTCGCCAAAACTTTGATGAGCCGCGCTGATCTGATGCTACTCGATGAGCCGACTAACCATTTAGACTTAGACGCCATTCTCTGGCTTGAGACGTGGATCAATGCCTACATGGGTCTGGTCATCGTGATCTCGCATGACCAAGCCTTTTTAGATGCCACGGTCGGTCATATTTTGCATGTCGAGCAGCAAAAAATAACCCTTTATACGGGTAATTATCAACAGTTCATTCGCACCCGTCACGAGCGCATGGCGCAGCAGCAGCAAGCGTTTGAGAAGCAAGAAGCGACCAAGGCACATCTGGATGATTTCATTCGTCGTTTCCGTGCCAAAGCCAGTAAAGCCAAGCAAGCCCAAAGCCGTATCAAGCAGTTAGAGCGCATGTCGGAGCTCTCACCAATGATGGCTGACAACCCATTCTCTTTTCGCTTTTATGAACCGGCAAACATGAGCTCACCGCTGATTGAGCTGACCCATGCAGATATTGGCTACAGTGAGACGCCGCTACTGCGTGATGCCAATGTGCAAGTGACGCCGGATACGCGTATTGGCCTATTGGGCATGAATGGCGCAGGTAAGTCGACCTTGATTAAAGCCTTGGTCGGCGAGCTGAAAATTTTGTCAGGTACTTACCGCGTGTCCGATACCTTAAAACTTGGCTACTTTAACCAGCATCAAATGGATATCTTGGATGCCAAAGCCACGCCGATAGAAATGCTTCGCCGCCTAGCAGGCAAGACCTCTGATGCCGTGTTACGCTCATTTTTGGGCAGCTTTGATTTTCGTGGTGATCGTATCGATACGCCAAGTGAGCTGTTTTCTGGTGGTGAGCGTGCGCGCTTGACCTTAGCATTGATCGTCTGGCAACGTCCAAATGTCCTTGTCCTTGATGAACCAACCAACCATTTGGACTTACAAATGCGCCAAGCATTGACCATTGCCTTGCAAGGGTTTCAGGGCGCGGTGGTATTGGTGTCGCATGATCGTGAGCTAATTGCCAATGTCTGTGATGAGTTGTATCTGGTTCATGATGGTCAAATCGATGAGTTTGACGGTGACATCAGTGACTACGGCAAATGGCTGGCAGAAAAGCGTAAGCAAGAAAATTCACAAGACAAAAGTACCAGCAAGAAGAAAAGTAAAAAAGAGAGCAAAATATTCGTTTCACGTGAAACAGGCAATAGCCAAGTGACCAATCAAGTGAGCAATACAGCACCTGATAATTCATCAAAAAGTAACACTGCGACCCCAGCGCTTAGTAAAGAAGAACAACGCAAATTAGCCGCTGAACAGCGTAAGCGCACTGCACCTATCCGCCGCGAGATAGAAGAGACAGAAAAAGCACTTGCCAAGATTGAAGGGCAGCTTGCAACGCTTGAGGAAAAGCTGGCTGATACCGAGTTGTACGAAGAAAGCCGTAAGGCGGACTTACTGGTCTTACTGAATGAGCAAACCGCGCTACAGCAGCAGCACAGCGATAACGAAGAAAAATTGCTGCTATCGATGACGACGCTAGAAGAAATGGAAGCGGAATTTTAGTAGCAAGTTATATGAGATTTGGCTGTTAAGCGATTTTCGTCGTAAGTAATCAAACATAAAAAAGGGAGGGCATCAGCCCTCCCTTTTTTTACATCGTTTTTTGCAACATTATTCTTTACGGTATTTACCATCACCGTAAGACAATACTTTCATCGTTGTCGTACAGAGCTGGCAATCGATTTGACTAGCAGCAGCTTTCGATAAATCAAGAATACGGCCTCGAATATAGGGGCCTCGGTCTGTGATTTTGACCACGACACTTTTTTTTGTTTTTTGGTTGGTCACTTGAACTTTTGTGCCAAACGGTAACGTGCGATGGGCAGCGGTTAGTGAGTTCATGTTAAAGATACTACCACTTGCAGTGCGTTTACCATGAAACTTGCTGCCGTAATAACTGGTATTGGCCGCAAAAACTGTGGTACTCAATAATAGTGATAACGTGACAACCAAAGACTTAATTAAATATGACATTCATGACCTATAAGCAATTTATGAAATAGACAGCGATGCTTGCCTATATTGTCATACCCCTATGAGTATGAATAAGGAGGGGATTTTACAAGATATAGATTGTCAAACTATTACAGCCGTGTAAAAAACTCATCAGGTCAAATACTTGTTTTTTAAGGAAAAAATATCATTTTTGACTAAAAATAATGGAAGGATGAGTACTGAAGATAGACTTATAGAAAATGGTTCTTATTAAGAAGTCGACAAGAGACCAGAAAGTAAATAACAAAATGCAAATAAGTGATATATAAATACGAATACTATCGATATAGTAAGTTTTGACCGCGAAAAGCCTACCGAAAACAGTCTGTTTTATTGTAATAAAAGCTTTCTATTTTATTACTAAACTGTAAAAAAAACCAAAATTATTGATTGCTTTAGGCTGTTTGAGAAAACTGGTCATATCGTATGGCGAGTCGTTAAGAAAAACATGGTGGTTCATGGCTGTTAAAAAAACAGCGGTTGGAATATTTTAGTAATATAAACAACAATCATTGAGTAAAAAAGTCGGTCTCATCACTTTTAGTAATCATTAGGCGGCTTTATTTTTGTCTTTATCTTATATTTTTCAATTTTCGTTACATCAATAAAAGTCAGTGATATAAAGCATTCTAGGAAGTCATCTAGAGCAATATTTACTATAGAGATATATTTCTATAAGTTTTATTACAAAAAAGTTGCATAAAAGAGACTTTAAGATTAGAGTTTTCGACCCAACAAATATTAACTAATGGAGTCACGTATGAAAAAAGTTGTTGCTGTGGCATTGCTCGCTGTTTTGACATCAGGATGTGCGACGCAAAACTATCTTGTGTCTTCATCGACTGCACCGACAGCCGCTACAAAGGCTGATGCTGATAAAATGCAGACTTTCTTTGTCAGCGGTTTGGGTCAAGAACAAGACATTGATGCGGCCGAAGTTTGCCAAGGCAAAGAGAATGTGGCTAGTATCCAAACGCAAAGCAACTTTATCAATATTGCGCTAGGTTTTATATCTTCAGGTATCTATACCCCACGCCAAGTCCGTGTTTACTGCAAGTAAGGAATAATGAATATGAAAAAACTACTAACAATGGCAGTGATGGGTTCAGTATTATTGGTATCAGGTTGTGCAACCCAAACAGGTCTTATTCAACCAACTCAAAATACCACTCCAGAATATACTAAGTCACAGACCTTCTTTATTGGCGGTATTGGGCAAGAACAGACTGTAAACGCTGCTGAAGTATGCGGCGGCGCACAAAATGTTGCCAAAGTTCAAACAGTACAAGAAGCCAAAGACATCGCACTAGGTTTGGTCACTTTTGGCATTTATACCCCTCGTACGGCTAAAGTTTTCTGTCGATAAGAGACGCTATCAATACCTCACATCATTTATTTTGACCATTAATTGATCGATGTTGAGCGCTGTATCTTAGAGCCGTTAAAAAAAGAGCAAACAGTCATTGTTTGCTCTTTTTTTTGTGGTGAGTATTGGTCATCAGTGATGACAGAGATGCTGCAATGAATGGGTAAGATTACTGGTAATATTTTTATAACGGTGTTTATTTTGATTATTGCTATCATAAAGTATGGACTATAAAAAATGACTATACCGAACACTAATATTGATCGATATGATCCATTCTACAGTTGGCATTTCGGTATGACTGATATGTTTTTATGTTGAGGAAAATAACATGGCAGAAAAAAATTACTATGACATTTTAGGGGTCAAGAAAGACGCCACAGACGCCGAGATCAAAAAAAAATACCGTAAGCTTGTGCGTCAATTCCATCCTGATGTCAGTGATGATCCAGACGCGGATAGTAAGATTGCTGAGATTAATAACGCTTATGAAACCATTAGAGATAAAGACAAACGTGCCGAATACGATGCGATGTTGGACAACCCGTTCGCTGGACAAGGTGGTGCAGGCGGGTTTGGTGGTTTTGGCGGTCAGGCAGGAACGTCGCAAGGCGGTTTTCGCTGGGAGGATATCAAAGGCCAGTTCGGCGATGGCGAAGCATTTGGCGATGGCGGCTTTCGTTTCGATGATATTTTTTCAGCGTTTGGTCGCGGGGCGCGTGGTTCAGCCAGTGGTCGCTCTCAAAGCCAAGGGTTTGACCCTTTCGGTGGCGGTTTTGGGACGCAAGATAGTAAAGGTCAGGACCAGCATGCCGAGATTACGGTCGATCTGTCTTCGGTCTATCAAGGGGACGATTACAGCATCAAGTTAAACGTTCCTGTGCGTCAGCCTAATGGCGAGGTGAGCTACGACAACAAAACGCTCAAAATTAAAATTCCAAAAGGCATTACCGATGGCAAGCAAATTCGCTTGAGCGGGCAAGGTGCTGCTGGCAGTAGTAATGGCAAAAATGGCGATTTGTTCTTAAAAGTAAAAATCCGCCATGATGACAATATCCGTATCGAAGGTGCAGACGTTTACCAGACTGTCAATATCGCACCATGGGAAGCCGCATTGGGTGAAAAAATTAATGTCAGCACGCCAGCTGGCACGCTTGGTGTGACCATACCCAAAAACAGTAAGTCTGGTAGCAATCTGCGTCTAAAGGGCAAAGGTATCCCTGCCAAGCAAGCGGGCGATTTATACTTGACCTTAAATATCATTAACCCTGATGTCAGTAGCGATGCGGCAAGACAGGCTTATGAGCAGCTCAAGCAAGCCTTTGCCGACACCACTATCAACCGTTAATCCATGCGCTTGATGGTCGACATTCATCATGATAGTCAATAGTGAGTCATCAAGATGAATGCACCAAGGATGAAATAAAGAGAAAACGAGGATAATAGCTATGAAACACTCGCCTGAATTTACCGATATCATTATGAGCTTAGATGAGCTTGTCTCTGCTTGTGGCCAAGAGCGCCAATGGGTCATCGAATTGATTGAAGAAAGTATTATTGAATACGATGTGCCAGAACGTGAGCAATTCACTGGCTATCAGCTGACCACCGTGCGCCGTGCCTCACGACTCAGCCGTGATTTTGATGCCAGCGTGCCTGCCATTGGCTTGATACTTGAGCTGTTAGATGAGGTTGAGCAGCTGCGTCAATTCAAACGTCAGTCTGAGCGCCAAACGCCTATCATAGAGGTTGAGATCGACAGTATAAAGTAGTTAAGACCTAAAAATACCGCACAAAAAAAGGCCTTTATTAGGCCTTTTTTTATCGACAGAAAATGCTTTGCTAAAAATTAACGTGAATAAGTAGGATCAGCTGCTGCGGTAAATAATACATCAGTTGACGAGTTCAGAGCCGTCTCTGCCGAGTCTTGAATCACACCGATGATAAAACCAATGGCAACCACTTGCATGGCGATGTCGTTCGGTATGCTAAATAAGCTCGCTGCCAAAGGAATGAGCAGCAACGAACCACCAGCAACACCAGAAGCACCGCAAGCACTAATCGTCGCCACCAAACTCAATAGAAGCGCTGAAGCAAAAGACACCTCAATGCCCAAGGTGTGAGCGGCAGCAAGGGTTAACACGTTGATGGTAATCGCCGCACCCGCCATGTTGATAGTTGCCCCTAGCGGGATGGTCACTGAGTAAGTATCTTCGTGCAATCCAAGCTTACGCGCTAGGTTCATATTCACAGGAATGTTGGCGGCTGAACTGCGCGTAAAGAAGGCTGTAATTCCTGATTCGCGTAGACATCTGAACACAAGTGGATAAGGGTTTTTGCCCGTCTTAACAAACACGATAATAGGGTTTGCGACCAAAGCGATAAACAGCATACAGCTGATCAGTACCATCAAAATACGGGCATAGCCTGCTAGCGAGGCAAAGCCTGTCTCAGCGACCGTACTGGCAACCAGACCCAAAATACCAAAAGGCGCTAGGGCAATAATCCACTTGACCACTTGTGAGATAGCATCAGCAAAGTCACCAACGACATTGCGGGCTGTGTCGCTGGCTTGGCGTAGCGCAAAACCAATGATGATGGCCCATGCCAAGATACCGATATAATTGGCCTCAGCGATGGCATTGACCGGATTGGCAACCAAATTCATCAATAGGTTGGTCAATACTTCTTTTAGGTCGGCGGGGGGAACTTGCGCGATATCGGCGTTGACCAATACCAGATCAGTGGGGAACAAAAAGCTGGCACCAACGGCAGTTAAGGCAGCCAAAAAAGTGCCAAACATATACATGATGAGCACAGGCTTGACATAGACTTCATTGCCACTGCGATGTTGGCTAATCGCCGCCATGACCAAAATGAACACCAGTATAGGCGCTACGGCTTTTAGTGCACCAACAAACAATGTACCAAGTAGCCCTATGGCGATACCGATACTTGGTGCTAGCCAACCGATCAGCACCCCCAACACCAAACCAATAATAATGAGCGGCACCAGCCCGATACGCTGATACACCGCAATCAATGAACGCATTTGTACATCCTCGACATCTGTCAAAAGTAAATGAATTGTTTGAGCAAAAATTTATCGAGGGATGGTAGCATTTTTTGACATATTCGCATACCGCTCATATAGTCAATCAATATTAAAAGTGGTACAAGGCAGACGAGTGCAAGTACTACAGTAGTAGGCTAAACGAGTCTAACGCTGTAACGCTTTAATAGTGGTTCGACTATAGCAGTGGAGGCGACGTATAAAGTGAAAAGTAACAGGTAAAATATAACGAGTGTGCTCAAATGTGGAGCAAGTATAGACGAAGGCAAATTAGCAAAAATGCCTAGGGCGTGTTAAAAGTAGTGACAAGGTAAAGAGAGAAATAAACGGCAGCGCTATACCCTAAAGTGGGTCAACTCATAGCCTAATTGCTGATAGGCTTTATATTTGTGGCGACCTTCTTGGGTACTGGTAGCATCAGGTCGGATCAGCTCAAGGACGCGAGAGGGCTTGGCATTATTGGTCGTAGCCATAAAGCCAGTCACCGGACGTGTCGTTGTATTGAGCACGATACCATTAAAGTCTGCTGGCATATAACTGCCGAGCAATACGGGCGCTAAAGATTTGTCGGCGTCAGAGTCAGCGGCTTTAGAATGAATATCCGACAGGCATTGATGCGGTATAAAGCTCGTGGCATCTTGTGCCCAAAGTGCTCTATCTAGCTCTGCTAGCAACGTTTCATCTTCGATCAAAATCAACAAAGACTGCGTGCTTTTGTTCAGCGCTGTTTGAGTCAACTGACAAATAAAGCCCAAGAAATCTTGGGCTTTACTCTCACTTAATACATAAAAACTGATCTTCATAGAATGGTTTTCATAAAGTATTTGATAAAATAGCATTTATCAATAGACGGTCGTTAATGCACTGCCATTGATCGATTAAGCCATATCCGCGCTGTTTTTCAGGTACTGCATAAATAGCGGTACTGGACGACCAGTTGCAGCTTTGTCTTTACCTGAGTTCCATGCGGTACCAGCAATGTCTAAATGCGCCCATGCCTGACCTTCTTCAATGAAGCGAGACAAGAAGCAAGCGGCAGTCACTGCGCCCGCACCTTTACCACCGATGTTTTGGATATCAGCAATTGGCGAGTCAATCAGTGCTTGATACTCATCATCAAGTGGCATGTGCCAGATAAGATCACCTGATAAGTTGCTCGCATTCTCGAGATCAAATAACACATCTTCATCATTACTAAAGACTGCCGAACGCACATGGCCCAATGCAACCACGCAAGCACCCGTCAATGTGGCGACATCGATGATGGCTTTTGGATTATAGCGCTGTACATAGCATAAAGTATCAGCCAGTACCAAGCGACCTTCGGCATCGGTGTTCAGAATTTCAACAGATTTACCATTCATGGCTTTGACAATATCGCCTGGGCGCGTGGCATCACCTGATGGCATGTTCTCAGCACAGGCGAGCGCACCGACCACGTTGATTGGTAGACGTGCTTCACATAAAGCTTTGATAGTACCAAGTACTGAGGCTGAACCACCCATGTCAAACTTCATCTCATCCATTGCCGCGCCTGGCTTGATTGAGATACCGCCTGAATCAAAGGTCACGCCTTTACCGACCAAGACGATAGGCGCATCATCATTTGTAGCTTGTGCATTATTGTCGCTAGCTTTGCCGGCTTTCTTAGCGGATTTTTTGGTTGGTAGTTTATCAGTGAGCGCTTTTTTTAGACCAGTCACTTTTGCGTTGCTAATCGTTTGCTCGGTGGTGCCAGCGTTTGCACTAAATGAGGATTTACCGCGGTACTCCATGATGACAAGCTGACCTTCTTTGGTAGAACCTTGAGCCACTGATAAGAAACAGTTCATACCCAGCGCTGACATCTCGTCTTCACCGAGTACCTTGACAGTCAATAGGTCAGGATAGGTTTTTGCAAGTTCTTGTGCTTGCTCTGCCATATATGCAGGGAAGCAAATATTACCTGGCTCATTGGCAACGTCACGAGTGAGGCTTTGACCGGCGAATACTGCCTCAGCAAATGCGAGTGCAGGCTTTAGTGAGTTATCAGCTAACAGATAAATATCAGTCAATACAGGCGTTGTTTGCTCAGATTTATATTTGTCAAAGCGATAGCTGGCTGCCAATAGGTTTAGGGCAAATTGACCAAAATGGCTTTCTTCTAGCGCATCACCTAAGGCAACGGTAATAGACGATACACGCTTTTGCGTGCTGCTATAGATGGTCTTGGCAATTTTTTGCAGTACGGTATTGCTGAATTTGTCCGTGTTACCGACACCAACCAACAATAGCTGTACAGGGTTTTGTTTGGTGGTTTTTTTATCCCCTGCCAATGCATAATCAGCAACGGTCTCACAGGCTGTGCCCTTAAAATGAGAGACTTCAATCAATTGCTCAATACGAGCGGTATAATCTGTCAGCATGGAGTTGGCAAGGATGTTTTTCTTATCATCGACCAAGACCACCAGACAAGCGTCGTCTTTACTTTTGGCTTCTTTTTTGAGGATTTTTTGCGTATGCGTCTTTGGCAGGTGCTGAGATAATTTGATATTCATATAGTTATCCTTATTAGAGTTATGAAAATGATGCAATTGCTGGTGCCTGTTAGATTATTGGATTATTTGGCTTGTAGAGCAATCACGATAGTGTAGCATATTGCGATGATGGTGCGCAGTTTGCACCGTTTAGGTAAAATGTCGGAACCGTTTTACTTGATCAGTGGTTAGGGATTCACGCTAACCTTTCACCAACTCATCAGTCGTTACTAACGCACTAAACCTGTCTTGTAGCGCTGCCATCGCGGTGTCATGCATGACCTCAGCACTGATGGTTTTTCTAGTAGCACTTGGGAGATCGCGAGTGGCACAGGCGTCGTGACAGACAAAATTGTCAAAACCCAGATCAAAGGCAGCTCTCACACTGGAACTTACGCACATGTGGCTCATGAAACCTGCAAAAATAATTTGTTGTTTGTTTGCAGACGAGAGTAGTGATTGTAGCTGCGTATCATAAAACGCATTGGGATGGTTTTTGGCAATCACGGTTTCGCCATCTTGCGGCTGTAGCTCTTCGACGATCTCGACGTTAGATGATAAAGGATCAAAGACATTACCATTTTCTGCACCATGATGGGTGATGTGAAAGATAGGGACATCTTGCTTGCGGGCTTTATCCAGCAATAGTCGTGCGTTGTCGATGGCCTTAGCGCCTGCTTGACCTAATGGCATGGCACCATCGACGTATTCGTTTTGATAATCGATAAGTACGAGGGCGCAATTTGACCAATCAAGTGTATCGAACTGACCACCAGCGAGTTCAAGTAGGGTTGCGGGCGTAGATGTGGTATTAGTCATTGGTATTCTCCATTACATTAGATGACATAAAAATATTTTTATCCGTCAGTCAGTTTAGCAATTAATAACAGAGATAGAGATTCGATGATACGAATGACAAACAAACCTTTCCAAACTAAATAAAAAACGTATTGGAGAAAACCCTGTTAAACCAATTCCATATAAGATTTCATTAACGATTTATCCGATATTTGATATGTTTATCGTCTACCGATAGTAATGCGCTATCAGTAAGGTGTACGTAATGTTTGCAAACACATTTCACAGCCATTTTTAGGCAAAACATGCTAGGATTAGCGGTTATATTTGTCGCTTGTGTTTGTTGAGTAGGACTAATCAGTCACTCAGTAATTGTCAATATTATTTGAACGTATATGATGCCCATGATGCATTGTTATTGTGCTCAAATATGACGATAGATCCCCCAATCCATCATGCGCATACCAACTGTTTAAGAGTACCCATTGTGATATTACGCCGCTATATGACTCGACAAGTTGCCTCGACCACTGCTTTGGTGCTGGGGTTTTTGGTAGTAATGATGCTTGGCGGTCGTTTGATACGTTATTTTGGCATTGCTGCTGAAGGCCGTTTGGATATTAGCCTGCTGTTTACGATCATCGGGTACAACCTGCCGTATTTTCTAGAATTGATATTACCGCTAGCCTTTTTTATCGCGTTGATGCTGGTGTTTGGCCGCTTATATGTGGATCAAGAAATGGCTGTCATCAATGCCAGTGGGGTGTCACGCGGTAGGCTGGCGCGCTTGATGACACCATTGATATTAGCGTTGTTTGTTGGTGAGGCGGCGCTATCTATCGTAGGCAAACCATGGGGCGTACGCTCATCTGAGGCGGTGTGGCAGCAGCAAGCATTGACCAGTGCGTTTGATCTGATTCGTCCGAATGAGTTTATAAGCAGCGGTAACTACCATCTATATGTGGGTAGTCTCAGCGATGATAAGAAAAAACTACAAGATGTGATATTGATCCAATCTGAACCGACGCAAAAGGGTAATACTGGCAAAAGCGCTGATATGAATAATACGATTGATCAAGAAACCGCTGATCAAATGGGCATCTCTGATATGCCAAAAGATATTATAAATAGAGATGCAAAAGACATCAGTAAAGACACCATCACGCTCGCCAAGCGTGCTGAACAGGTCAATACGGGCAATAGTGGTGTGACCCAGTTGGATTTGTTTCAAGGTCGTCGTTACGAAGTGGGTGCAGGCAGCTTAAAGTACAATCAAGTCGCCTTTGACCGTTATCGCATCACCCTCACCGAGTCCTCACAAGAGGTTATCACTGAAGACAATATCGAGACCCAACCGATTGGACCTCTATGGCAGGCGGCAACGGGTGATGCACAAACCAGTACAAATAACGCGCTGCGTGCTGCTCAAGGCGAGCTTGGCTACCGTCTGGCACTGCCGTGGCTGATGATTATCGCACCGATGCTGGCTGTACCGCTTGCGCAAGTGCGTCCACGTCAAGGGCGTTGGTTGCGTTTATTTCCCTCGATTTTATTATTTGTCAGCTGTGCGCTAGGCATCATCTCGCTTAAGAACGCAGTGAGTAAAGGCAGTGTTAGTGTATGGGCATATGCATGGCTGGTATTAGGCTTTATGGCACTAGCGCTGTATCTGAATTGGGGTAGCCGTGTGCAACATCGATTGCGCTTTCGTAAACAAGAAAATAGATTAGCCGTCGCCGCGCCTATCAGCAGTCTGGACAATCAACACAATAGCTCACAAGGAGGGCAGTCTTAATGCGCTCTTTATTTGCTAAGTCTGCAGGGGCTGGTCAGCTGGCCAAAAAACCTGCCAATTTAAAAGTCCTCAGCCGTTATGTCAAACTCAACGCCTTGCTTGCTATTATCGCCGCTGTCGTTGGTTTATGGGCGTTACAGCTGGTGTTTTCTTACTTATCAGAGCTTGATTCGTTAGATGACCGTTATACGATGGGGCAGGCACTTAAATATATCTTTTATCGATCACCCTATTTCTTAGAGCAATTCATCCCAACGGGTGCGCTACTCGGTGCCGTCATAGGATTGGGCTTACTTGCTAATAAAAGTGAGCTGGTCGTCATGCGTGCGGCTGGGGTCAGCATCTATCGTATCGTCGGCTGGGTGTTACAACCTGCCTTCATTTTTGTGCTACTGGCATTGGCGATTAATCAGTTCGTGCTACCGCATTCCAATCAATTGGCAAAGCAAATAAACGATGAGGACAACACATCGCTGGTCACTTCGGTGCGCGGCTATTGGACGGTGCAGCCACGCTTTGAAAATGCACAAGATGGCAGCGCCATACCTGATGGCAGTGATATTTTATATATCGATTATGCCGATGTTGCCGGTAATATCGGCGAGGTAAAACGTTGGCATTTAGATAACAACGGTAATCTGCAAACCGCTGTACATGCTAATGGTGGAAAATATACGGGGCGTGAGCCTATCGATGTGACCAGTGACAAGCCAAGCGAGCAGTATCGCTACGAATGGCAGCTGAACGATATGGTCGAGCTTAGCATTAATCAGGGCTTTGAGAGTAGCCAAGCCGTTTCGCCATCAGATACGCTCAGCTTACCATTCGCTCCAGAGTCAGTGTATTTGCTAACGCGTAAGGCAGAGGATTTGTCTCTGACGCAACTATACGAGCATCGTCAGTTTATGCAGCAGCAGGGCAAGCGCTCCTTGGATCATGAAGTGGCGTTTTGGCAAAAGCTATTATCACCTTTATCAATATTGTCACTGGTCACTGTTGCTTGCTCGTTTGTTTTTGGCTCGCTACGGACGCACAGTTTGGGCCTGCGTATCGTGGTGGCTTTGCTGTTTGGCTTGCTCTTTAGCTATATTCAGGACTTGGTTGGGTTTATATCGCTTGCTACAGGATTTTCGCCCATGCTCATGGTGTTATTACCGATAATAGGCAGTGCGCTATTGGGTGGTTATTTGATAAAACGCCAGATGTAGAAAGACAGTTGGTCATACAAAACAAAAAGCACGCTAGATCTATTGTAACTATCCCCTAAAATAACACAGCTCAAACGTAGAATTTCTTATAAAATACCCATAAGGAGTTTTGATATGAGCAAACGAATGACTGAGACCCAAATAGTATCCATTTTAAAAGAAGCAGAAGC
>Ga0207918_100067_pt1 | contig 21061 bp, 23 predicted proteins | sample DeeseametaMP0440_FD_184211 | JGI IMG/M metagenome (GOLD analysis project Ga0207918, IMG submission 184211) | Marine microbial communities from the Deep Atlantic Ocean - MP0440 (SPAdes) | ecosystem: Environmental > Aquatic > Marine > Oceanic | place: East of Rio de Janeiro, Brazil, South Atlantic... | reverse complement strand
TTCATGCTCAGGTTTTGGGTTAAAGTCTCACTAAGTCTGTTAAAGTTTGGCATGGTCTATTCGTCTTAAAAATTACTATTATGCCTTTGCTTTAACAGACTTTTTTGTTTTTTTGTCGTGTGCAGAGCTAATATTTACACATTAAATAAATATGGGTAACCCTCCCAAACCTAAGACACCTTATAAATGGAATTAAGCTGCCTGAGCTATGCTGAATAAAACGTAGAGCTAAACTTGGTAAACTAAGCACAATAACAGGAGTTTACCATGACCAAGAAAATCAGAACTTATAGTGACGAATTTAAAGCCGAAGCTGTCAAGAAAATAGCAGATAATAATGGCAATATTTCAGCGACTGCAAAGCAGCTTGGTATTGCCATGCAAACGCTCTCAAACTGGAATAACAAATCCAATCAAGGCAAGCTTGTCGGCACAGAGCAATATGATCCTGACCTTATGAGTGCTCTTCAAGAAATAAAGCAGCTCAAGCGTCAGCTCAAAGTGGCTGAAGAGGAGCGTGAAATACTAAAAAATGCGACGGCGTACTTCGCGAATGAGGAACGTTAAGAAACAGTCTGGGAGACTGTTTTAGTGACGCAAGGCGTAGGGCTATGCCCGAAGTGGCAGTTAGTAAAGTACGCCTTTATCAAACCCCCATATCAACAACATCACCTAAGAAAACTAGACTTCATAATCTAGCCTTATACACTATATGAATAATAGCATTCAGAGCCTTTTCGACTTATCAAAATAAAATAGACCTATAGTAGGTCTACATATTATTAATATTTTGAACACTAGGATATTGAGGTGTATGCTACTTAGCAATCAATAATCCTACAGTAACTTCAAAACAATACTCATCTTTGATAGTGATATTGACCGTCCCTTTATGAGCATTAGCAATAGCCTGAACGATAGATAAACCCAAACCTGAGCCTGAGTGGTGCTGGCTAGTTTTATCATGACGATAAAAGCGCTCAAACAATCGATCTGCTTCGCTTTGGTTTAACGGTTTTTCTAGAAGATTAGTAAAAGTTATCTCTAGCCAAGATTGCTTCGCGGTTTGAGTGTTACTTTGATCGTCTTCAAGCATCTTATAAGTATTAACGGAAGTATTTGGAGTGTTGACAGTGGCTGATATTGTGATGACACTATTACTAGCGGCGTAGTAGATCGCGTTTGATAGCAGATTAGCAAATAGCCTTTGCAATAAACCTTCATCGCCTAATACTGCCTTAAAATCTCCTAATTTTACAAAAGTTATTTTACGATCCTCGGCAATCATTTCAAAGTAATCTAACAGCTTATTGATTAGGACCTCAGTATCTACAGTAGTCACTTGCGAATCACTCAGTCCTTTTTGGGTTTTTGCTAGCAGTAGCATGTTGTTAATCATCGCCGATAATTGCTCTAAGGTGTCATGTTGCTGATGTAATTGTTCGACATATTCCTCTTCCTCTCTAGGCTTATTTAACATGACTTGCGTTTGCGTAATCAGCGTCGCTATTGGCGTGCGTAGCTCATGCGCGATATTGTCTGAAAATCGCGACAACGACTCAAAATTGCTTTCAAGCTTAGCCATCATCGAGTTATAGGATTCTGCTAAAGGTCTTAGCTCTAATGGCATATCACTAACTATTACTCTTTCGCTCAATCTTTCAGGATGAATACCTTTCATCCTTTGCACGATAGTGGATAAAGGGGCAAAACCCCAATACACGCTTAAGGCTGCTATTGAAATCAACAGTAGTGTGATGGCAAATAGGATCAGACTAAGTTGACGGTTAAACTGTAATAAATACTGATGATGCACGTCAATGGGTAAGGCGATAAGGGCAAGCATGTCATCGTCTCCAATAACCATAGCTCGATAACGTCTGTCTTTAATATTTATTACAAACTGTCTGTCATCATGATTTTGCTGTAATGATAATAGGTTAAAGTCGGCACTTAATTCATTAGCAAAGTTTTTGGGAGTACTAGATAGCAATCGCCCCTCTTTATCAGCAATGATAGTTTTTAGATCGTAATCTAGCGCTGATGAATGCAGGTGATCATCATTTTCTGTGGCTATTGTAGGAAGTAGATTTGAAGAAGCTTTCGAGCTTAGCGGTTGTTGAGTGTTTGATGGACTTTGAGGCTTAGGTAGTGTCTGAGAGGCTATTTGGTTATCCGCCTCTGTTACGCGCTTACGTAGATTAAAGGCTGCGTGGGTAATGATTTCAGCATCCATTTGCTCAAAATGGCTTTTAACAGAGTGCTGTACCCAGATATAGATTATCAACTGCGATAAAACGACAAATATCGTCAATAAAAACACAGTTCGCCATAGTAAGGGTAAGCGTCGATTGTCCAATCTATTTATCATATTGGCTATCTTCCGTTTCGCTGGCAGCTTTATTACTAGCTGAAACGTCGACAGCATCTAATCGGTAGCCCATGCCACGCACAGTATGAATTAGCTTGGTATCAAACTCATCGTCTATTTTTATACGCAGACGTCTTATTGCCACATCAATCACATTAGTATCGTTATCAAAGTTCATATCCCATACTTGTGAAGCAATGATTGAGCGTGGTAATACTTCACCGCGGCGCTCTAATAGAAACTGTAATAGGGAGAACTCTTTTGCGGTTAGTTTAATGGGCGTGTCTCCTCTATGTACAGTGCGCTTGGCAATGTCCATTTTGAGATCCGCTATTTGCATGAGCGTACTTTTATAGTCGGCTTGATTGGCGCGTCGTAATAAGCTTTTTATCCTGACTATTAACTCTGCAAAGGCAAAAGGTTTGGTCAGATAATCATCACCGCCAATCTCAATCCCCTTGATTTTGTCATCTAAATCATCTTTTGCCGTTAAAAATAAAACTGGCGTATGCTTGCCAGCCGCTCGGTAATTACGTACTAGCTCAAAACCGCTAACATCAGGCAGCATAACATCCATGAGTATCACGCTAAACTCTTCAGTCATCATAGCATGGTAGCCATCTAAACCTGTCAGCTGATGATCAACAATGAAGCCTGCTTCACTTAAGCCTTTTTTTACATATTCGCCGAGTTTTAATTCATCTTCTACTAGTAGTACTTTCATAGTAATCCTTCAATATAATTATGATTTTATAATACCCAAATCAATATAAATGACAAAACGGACTGGTATCTGACAAAGATGTCATGCGCTCGTCATCAAATGGTCAGTCTTCGTTTGTTAATCTATACCTATAGTACATAGCGGCTCATTCTTGACATTCTTGATACGTGTAGCTACTATGAATTATTACTACAGGTAATTAGTTTCAATATTTAATAATTTATTAAGGATGTTATATGAAAAGCTATCGTTCATTCAAAAAAGTGGTGCTGCTATCCGCTTCGATGCTTATCGGTATATCAGCAGCTAATGCGCATACTACCAATCTAAGCACTTCAATTATCGATAATTGCGATAACTTAACTACGTTTGCCAGAAATCTAGATCACAATAACGCGCAGATGTCTGATGCTCAAATGAAAAGCTATGTTGATGCACGAGTCGCTTGCGAAGTTCAGCATCAAAATCAACATCTGCAGTCTGAAAAGTATTTTATAAAAAAATATGGTAGCGATCGTGATAGAAATGCTGATGCCATACTAAATGAATACGTGCCGGATTAAAATATAAAAGTAGCAAGATGACAATATTGTCATCTTGCTGTCATCTCTCTGTCAGAATCAATAAGTTATGCTTTAGACTGGTTATGCTTTAGACTGAATTAATATCCTAAAGCTTTATGTACCCTCAACTAAATCAATTAAGGATTAACCATGTCACTCTTTAAATCAAAGTCTTTACCTAAAGCAATCGTAGCCACTGCCGTCGCTCTAGTCGTTTCAACCTCAGCTATGGCGCATGATCCAAAAATGCATGCGCAAAAAGATCAGATGAACTGTGAAAAAATGCAAAAGCATATGCAAATGATGCAAAAAATGGATCATAGCAAAATGGATATGAACGATCCTGCCATGAAAGCGATGATGGCTAACATGGGTAAAATGAAGCAAATGTATCAAAAGCACTGCGTAACAGATAAAAGTGACTCTTAAACATTGATTTTATAAATCCTTTATTACTGCTAGATAGTTTCATCAATCAGTAATAAGGGTTTGTAGGAAATATTTGTAGACGCTAAGAGTAGGGTATTAAAGAAAATGGATTATAGGATAAACCCATGAAGTTTTTACTAGGAGTACTTTTCACTGTCGTGGTCGCTATTGTTGGTGTCTTTACTGTGGTTATGAGTGGTGTCATTAATATTGGCGCTGATCAAGGACATAGTCCATTGGTTTATAATTTCTTGGAAACCGCTCGCAATCGTTCCATAGCAAATGCCAGTAAAGATATTGTGGTACCAGACTTAGAGAAGGTCGATATCAGCTCTGGGGGCGCGGACTATAAGGATATGTGCGCAGGCTGCCATTTGTCTCCTGGGGTAGAGAGCACTGATTTTAGTGAGAGCCTATACCCTAAGCCACCTAATTTCACTAATGCGCAAGTAGTTGATCGTTATAAAACGGATGCAGGAGCTCAGCAAAGTTTTTGGGCGATTAAGCACGGTATTATGGCATCAGGCATGCCAGCATGGGGTGCTTCTCATGACGACGATAGAATGTGGGCAATGGTCGCTTTTATTAGATCACTACCTGAGTTAAATGAGAATCAGTATACCATGCTAACCACTAGACTGGATGATGACATGATGGATATGTCAGAAGGTGGAGCTGGAATGCAGCATTAATTCTTCCATATTCCTTTATAAAAGCGCAGTACTAAATAGAGCTGCCTTTTGGGATTTAAACTTTGCCTATACTACACTTAGTTATAGGGTATAAATCTTTAGAAGGTTCAACAGATAAGCAGACGCTTAGGAGTAAGTTATGAGACGCTATATAAATATAATGGGCAATGGACATAAAAAGGTATCAGCTTCTGCTCTTTTACTAGTAGCAACGTCAACAGTAATGGCTTGTAGTCAGCCCGATACTAGTGTTTCAAATTCTACTCAAACTGAGCCAGCGTTTGCCACCAAAAGTGCTCAAATAGAGCAACCACAACCGCAAATGATGTCTGTCAGTGCTAATTCAGGTACTGGGTCGACAATTCTACAAAACGTCTCGGCTACAGTTTACAAAGATGCTAATTGTGGCTGCTGCAAAGAATGGGTAGGCTATGCCGAAGGTCATGGTCTAAGCGCAACTGCGCAAGACGTTACAGATTTATCTTTATTTAAAGAGCGTTACGGTGTCCCGCAGCAAATGCGCTCTTGTCATACCACCGTCACTACTAATGGTTATGTTTTTGAAGGGCACGTTCCTGCCAAATACATGGCACAGTTTCTAGCCAGTCCGCCAACTGATTCCATCGGTCTTGCGGTACCGAGTATGCCAGTTGGTAGTCCGGGCATGGAATATCAAGATAAATTTATGCCCTATAAAGTCATGCAATTGAACAAGGATGGCAGCACTCAAGTGTATGCGGCTATTGAGTCGCCAGCGCAGCAGATGTAGTTCTATTAATAAGTTATCAGATATATAAGTTCAACTCTCATTTCATGGATTAACTTAGGTCAATATTATGAATAAAAACAGATTTAACCGCAGGCGTTTTTTGACAGGGTCATCCACCTTGCTCGGCGCGTCGATGCTATCCACACTACCGACGATGGCTAATAGTGCTTTAACTAAAAGCCAAAATGTCGTAGTCAATAGTGATAGAGCCGATCACATTGTACCTATACTAACGGGTAATGAATTTGATCTTTATGTCAGTGAGAAGATGATAACGGTCAACGGCAAGTCAAGCATGGCAACGCTGATAAATGACTCACTGCCTGCGCCAACGCTTAAGATGCAAGAAGGCGATACGGTCACCATTCGAGTCCATAATCAGCTGAATGAGTCGACCTCTATTCACTGGCATGGCCTCTTAGTGCCGTTTGAGATGGATGGCGTACCGGGTATCAGCTTTGATGGTATTCCTGCGGGTAGCACCTTCACGTACAAATTTAAACTGACACAGTCAGGCACTTATTGGTATCACTCGCATACTGGCTTCCAAGAGCAGACCGGTATGCGCGGGGCTATTGTGATTGAACCTAAAGGGCGCGAACGCTATCCTATCGAGGAAGATCACGTTATCCTGCTTAGTGATTGGACGCATCGCGATCCGCATAATCTGCTAAAACTACTTAAGCAGCGTGCTGACTTTGATAATTATCATCTGCCAGACTTTAAAAAGCTATTGTCCGATATTGCCGCTACGGATCTTGAGGCGGCTTATGATAAACGTAAAGTGTGGAACCAGATGCGCATGATGCCGACTGATTTTACTGATTTATCTGGTGAGACCACGTTTACTTATCTTATGAATGGTAAAACGACAGCGGCTAACTGGACGCAACTTGTCAAGGCTGGACAGCCTGTCAAACTACGTTTTATCAATGGCTCCGCGCAGACGATATTTGATGTACGCATCCCCGGCCTAAAAATGAAAGTCGTCGCGACGGATGGGATTGATGTCAGTCCCGTCGATGTCGATGACTTCCGTATCGGGGTGGCCGAGACTTATGACGTCATCGTCACCCCAACCCGTGACGCGCATACCATATTTGCCCAAAACATAGATCGGTCAGGCTATGTTGCGACAACGCTTGCTACCAAAAAAGGCGCTCGTGCGGCAACGCCTGCTATGGACAAAATCGAATGGCTGACGATGGCCGACATGATGGGCGCCATGGGATCGAATGGCTATAACGCTAAACATGCCAAAACAGAATATGACTTTAAGTCCGATATGCGCGTCGATAGTCCACGGATGAATCTCGATGATCCGGGTATTAATTTGCGTAACATTGATAGAAAGGTTTTGAATTATAGTCAGTTGCGCTCTGTCGGCGATGAGATAATGGCAGAGCAGCGCAAACCCACCAGAGAGATTGAAATACATCTAACCGGTAATATGGAGCGCTATATCTGGGCGTTAGACGGTATTATGTTTAAGGATGCGCCGCCTGTCAATATCAAACCGGGCGAGCGTGTGCGTATTACCTTAGTCAATGACACTATGATGAACCACCCTATGCATCTGCATGGTATGTGGAGCGATCTGCGGATGCCTTCAGGTGAGTTTCAAGTACGTAAGCATACGATAATGGTACAGCCTGCACAAAAGATAAGCTTTGATGTCACCGGAGAAGCTGGCAGATGGGCATGGCATTGCCACTTGCTCTATCACATGGAAGCAGGGATGTTTAGAGAAGTTGCCGTTGTTTAATAAACCTTCGAATATGAGCCTTATTATGAAAATATATAAAGTAGGTCTACCGTTTATTGGCATGTCATCTTTGATGCTACTAATGTCACCTTTAGCAAACGCTGCTGAGATGTCGAACATGGATCATGGCAGTATGGACATGTCTGGTATGGATATGTCAGATATGGATCACAGCAGCATGGATATGTCGGGCAATATGTCAGATATGGACCATAGTGGCATGGATATGTCAGGCGATATGTCGGATATGGATCATAGTGGTATGGATATGTCAGGCGATATGTCAGATATGGATCATAGTGGCATGGATATGTCGGGCGATATGTCAGGTATGGATCACAGTAGTATGGACATGTCAGGTATGGATCATAGCAGTATGAATATGGATATGTCTGGAATGCAAGGCGGCGAACCACCTCCTAATGCTCGTAGTCCCGACTACTCAAATGGTGTTGACTATGGACAGTATGGTAAACCGGTAATGATGGATAGCTTACCGTTATGGGGTGTGTCAGTAGGAACTTTGGGCTATCAGTTTGAGAATGACCAAATCGATTTTGAGTTTGATACGTGGTACGGTACTGATAGTAATCGTGTCACTCTACGCAGTGAAGGTAGTGCTCAAACTAACGATGATAAAGAGATCGATAGCTTAACCTCACTCGCTTATTGGAAGCCGCTCGGTATCTTCTGGAATGGAGAAGCGGGTATTGCTTATAATACTGAAAACGATAAGTCCGCAATCATGGCAGGCATTGTTGGTACGGCGCCGTACTTCGTTGAGACTGACGCAAGAGCTTATCTATATACTGATGGTCAAGTCCAGCTTGATCTTGGGACAGCGTACGAGTGGCGCTTAGATCAGCGTTGGGTGGTCAGACCAGAAGTGCAGTTGACTGCTTTCAGTAAAGATGATACTGACAACGGTATTACTAAAGGTTTTAATGAGCTTGAAACTGAAGTTCGGTTAGCTTATGAAACCCTAAGTCGTCAATTATCACCCTACGTTGGTTTTAGTTATGCATCAGCCTTAGGGGATGCACGAGACTTACGCCGCCAAGAAAACGTAGCCGTTGATTCTAATAGTCTGACTGCTGGTGTGATGTTTTGGTTCTAGTGTTAACCATGTAAGTAACAACAGTTTATAACACTAGCTCTAAAAAAAGGCACCTCTTTATTTAGGTGCCTTTTTACTAAATTAAGGACAAGAATATGAATAACCATATGGATAATAAACAGAAGCAAATGAACCCTTATGTAAAGTTCACAATCATGATTTTAACATCGACAGTCGTGATGTTTATCATGATGTATTTTAATACTTATCAATGGGATCACGTTTATTTTAGCGAAACCAGAGCTTATATGGCGTTATATATGGGCGCTATGATGGCAATTATCATGCTCGCCTTTATGACTAATATGTATAAAAAAACCAAGATAAACTTGATGGTTTATGGGATTAGTGTCGTGCTATTTGCCTTTGGTTTATGGGGCGTACGCTCTCAGCAAACGGTCGATCAAGTGGATTGGATGCAGGCGATGATACCGCATCACTCGATTGCTATTTTGACCAGTTCGCGTGCTGATATCGAAGATCCACGTGTACGTCAGCTTGCTGATGACATTATCGAAGCCCAAAAGCGTGAGATCGGTGAGATGCAAGCACTTATTGATGAATTGGAATAATATATTATGATACCAATAAGTAAGCTCTTCTTTAAAAACTATTTACTATATCGCGTCTTTTAATTCTAACTATACCTACTCCTTACTTCAAAAATAACCTGTAAAACTGAAGTTCTACGAAGAAATAAATTAAGGTCGAATAAGTATGAAGCAAGATAGAACGACTCGCTATCAGAAGGATAGTTTGACATTATCAGGAACAGTTATGCTAGGTACCGGTGTCATGATCGGTGCTGGTATTTTCGCTCTGACCGGTCAGATGGCTCAGATGACGGGTTCGCTTTTCCCACTTGCTTTTCTAGCCGCCGCAATCGTTGTTTCTTTTAGTGCCTATTCTTATATCAAAATCTCTAACGCTTACCCGTCGGCTGGCGGTGTTGCAATGTACCTGCATCAGGCATACGGAGATCGTTTACCGACTGGATTTAATGCCCTGCTGATGTATTTCTCCATGGTTATAGCGCAGAGCTTTTTGGCCCGGACGTTCGGGTCATACACTATGCAGTTATTCGGTGGCGATGACAGCGGTCGCATGGTATCCATCCTTGGCGCCGCGCTTATTCTTGCTGCGTTCTTTATCAATTTACTTGGTAATCGTTGGATTCAGGGGGTTGCATCGGTTATCGGTATTATAAAAATTGTCGGTATTCTTATATTCGGGTTGGTTGGTATCTGGCTAGCTGATAGCTTTGCAGTTGATTCTTCTACATTAGATGACACTAATACTATTGGTGACTTTCTTGGCGCAACGGCGCTAGGCATACTGGCATTTAAAGGCTTTACCACGATTACCAACAGTGGCTCGGAAGTAAAAAATCCTCATCGCAACGTCGGCCGTGCCATTGTAATATCAATCGCAATATGCGTAGTTATTTACACTCTAGTCGGTTTCGCGGTGTCTAGTAATCTATCTCTTGCCGAAATCATCGAAACTAAAGATTACTCCTTGGCTGCCGCCGCACGCCCAGCACTTGGCGACTATGGTCTATGGTTCACAGTTGCAATCGCAATGGTAGCTACCGCTGGCGGCCTCCTTGCTAGCATCTTCGCAGTCTCTCGTATGCTTGCTATGTTGACTGAGATGAAGCTGGTGCCTCATCGTCATTTGGGAATGCCGGGAAGCGTTCAAAAACATACGTTGGTCTATACTGTGGTGTTGGGTTTAGCTTTTACGACGTTATTTGACTTATCACGAATTGCAGCGCTTGGCATTGTTTTCTATCTAATTATGGATATCGCCATTCATTGGGGTGTTTTGCGATACCTTCGTCAGGATATAAAGGCGGTGATGTGGGTGCCTATAGTGGCCATACTTCTTGACCTGTTGGTTCTCGGCGGTTTTGTCTGGATTAAACTAAACTCAGATCCATTCGTACTTGGCGTAGCAGTCGTCACTATTGTAGTGATTGCTGTGGCTGAGCAGGTTTACCTGAAATCTTCAGCGAGGAAAAAAGCTATCGAAAAAGATACGCTTGCAGACCATCATTGACAGTAACATCAAAGAGTTTACAGAAAATTGTTTGGTTAAAAATTGCATAGATTTAAGCGTCTGCTTACTATCTTCAAGAATTGATTTCATGCAATACGATATTCATAAAGACAACAGGGAAAGTAAGCTATGAATGAGTCATTTAATCACGCTGGAACTTGGGGTCTCGCACTAATTGTTATTGTTCTGATTTCTTGGTTCTTTTACCGTTATTTCGCACCAAAGAACTGGCGTGAATGGGCGGGTGCTGGTGTAGTTCAGGCTTTCATTATTGCACTTTACGCAGAAATGTATGGCTTTCCGCTCACTATATATTTATTAGTACGGTTTTTTGGTTTGGACAGCCAATATGTCAGCGCTAGCTTATGGTCGACCCTTGTTGGTTTAGGTGAGACAGGCATGATGATCTCAATGCTACTCGGCTATGCTATTGCATTTTTAGGAGTCGGTCTTTTTGCTCAAGGTTGGCGCCAAGTCCACAAAGCACGAGGGGAAAATCGTTTAGTAACTGATGGACTCTATGCCTACGTACGTCATCCTCAGTACACCGGGTTGTTTATTGCACTGTTCGGTGAGGGTGTGGTGCATTGGCCAACTCTGTTTTCAATCGGTCTGTTTCCAGTGATTGTGCTTGTATACACATGGTTAGCTCGACGTGAGGAACGGCATATGTTTGAAGAGTTTGGTAAAGACTACCTTGCTTACAAACAGCAAGTGCCAATGTTTATTCCTCAATGGGGTCAATGGCGTCAACTTGCCGCCGCCGCACGAGTTAAAAAGTAATATCAATACAGGATAAAGCTTTAATTCATACAAATCCTTAGAGTTAGCATGGTTAGATACGATTGGTTATCTTGAGCTTGAACCACATCATACAATAGTGAGGATTACTAAGATGGTCAAATCAAACTTAACAACAAGTACTTTAAGGATTGCCCCTGTTGGCAATAGTGTATCGTTGTTTCTACTTATTAGTTATCTATTATGCATAGGGTTTGGTTTACTCGCACCCGAACAGATAGCGATGCACGAAGCTTGGGCACCTCTACTACCTGGCTTTGAGTGGTTAACATGGACAGGTTTTCTAATTGGACTTGTAGAATCATATCTTTACGGTTGGTATTTCGCCATCTTGTTCGTGCCACTATATCGTTGGTTCGCCAAAGTGCGCTAAAGATATTGATATATTAACAGTCAGTAAACCTCTTCGGTTCGAGTAAAAATTAATTGAAGAGTTGGAGTGATCACAGTTTAGACTGAGGAGAAATCATAATGAATGGGTCAATGCATGGCATGATGAACGGCTCAATGATGTATGGCATGGGCTGGGTTATGATGCTTATCTGTTTGTTATTCACCCTACTATTTTTCGCAGTACTAGTACTAACAATCATGGCACTGCTCAAGTATTTGCGTGATAAAAACTAAATTCCAATTGAAAAGTATAGAAATTATTTTTTAGAGGTTTTTAGATTAATGATTAGATGAATAGCAATCGAGGATTGATGATAGTGCTTTAAGAGTTGTACTTATTATAAATATTTATTGTCTTCAAGGAGTGGTTTTATGAAACATATTGCCGATGAAAAATCTATCAAAGGTGGTCAGTACGATAAAGTACCAGAAAATTATAGTGGTACGGTTTATATCTGCCCGATGCATCCTGAGGTTAGAGATACTGAGAAGAGCGATTGTCCGATATGCGGCATGTTTCTCAAACCTGAAGACGAGGTTGCTGAATCCAACAGTAATGAGGGCAGTCATGCGCATTGTCATAAAGCGGATGCTAATAATAGTACTGAGTTAAAGTCTGTCGAAGGCAATAAGTACGACAAGATACCAGAAAATTATAACGGCACGATTTATATTTGTCCTATGCATCCAGAAGTAAGAGATGTTGAAAAAAGTGACTGCCCAATATGTGGCATGTTTCTTAAACCTGAAGACGAAGTTGCTAAAGATGATAGTCACGCTAGCTGTCATGGAAAGGATACTGATAGTAGCGGAGTAAAATCTGTTAAAGGCGGTAAATACGATAAAGTACCTGCTGATTACGATGGCACGGTATATACCTGTCCTATGCATCCTGAAGTGAGAGACGTTAGAAATAGCGGTTGTCCGATATGTGGTATGGCGCTTGAGCCCGAAACGCTTACTATCGGTGAAGAGGACACCTCAGAGCTTGACGACATGACTCGTCGTTTTTGGATATGTACCGTGTTGACTGTACCGCTATTAATATATGTGATGAGCGGTATGTTTGACTTAAACGTAGTTAATTTTAGTCAGTATGGTATCTCCTCAAAGATCTTACAATGGGCTGAGTTAGTGCTCGCGACCCCTGTAGTGCTTTGGGGCGCCGCCCCGTTTTTCGTTCGTGGCTGGCAGTCTATAAAAAGCCGCAATCTAAATATGTTTACCTTGATTGCGATAGGCGTAGGCGCTGCTTATATTTTTAGTATTGTCGCGACCTTTTTTCCCGATATTTTCCCAGACAGTTTCAGAGATGCCTCTGGTCAAGTCGGAGTCTACTATGAAGCGGCAGCGGTCATTGTGACCTTGGTGCTACTGGGTCAAGTATTAGAGCTCAAAGCTAGAAGTCAAACTTCAGGTGCGATTAGAGCTTTGCTTGAGCTCGCACCACCAACCGCAAGACGTGTCGATGAAAACGGTGAAGAAGTCGAAGTCTCGCTTGATGAGGTCGTCACTGGCGATAAGCTACGGGTTAAACCAGGTGAGAAACTACCCGTAGATGGTACAGTGATCGATGGTAATAGTAGTGTTGATGAATCAATGGTGACGGGTGAGCCAATCCCTGTATCAAAAGTAGCAGGAGATACAGTGACTGGTGGTACGGTAAATGGCACCGGAACGCTATTAGTCGAAGCGGTCAATGTTGGAGCAGATTCAGTATTATCTAAAATTGTACAAATGGTTGCTGAAGCCCAGCGTAGCCGCGCGCCTATCCAGCGCTTGGTAGATCAAGTGGCGGGTTGGTTCGTACCTATTGTTATTGTCACCTCTATCATAACCTTTATTGTCTGGGCGATATTCGGCCCTGAGCCCGCTATGACCTATGCTTTGGTTAACGCGATTGCGGTACTGATTATTGCTTGTCCTTGTGCCCTTGGTCTAGCGACGCCGATGTCCATTATGGTTGGTACCGGCAAAGGCGCGCAAAACGGCGTCCTCATCAAAAATGCTGAAGCGTTAGAGAGTATGGAAAAAGTCGATACCATTGTCGTCGACAAGACTGGCACATTAACCGCTGGTAAGCCCGAGCTTACCGCAATTGATGCGCAGGTAGGTCAAGATGAAGACGAGTTCCTCGCATTGGTAGCCTCAGTAGAAAGCGCTAGCGAGCATCCTTTAGCAGAAGCTATCGTTAGAGCAGCTCAAGAAAGATCACTCATTATTCCTAAAGCTACTGACTTTAATTCGACTACTGGCGAAGGCGTACAAGCCGTGGTCGATGGTAAGAAAGTCGCTATTGGTAACTCTAAGCTTATGGAAAGCCTAAATAGTTTTGATAATGAGCTGTCCACTAAAGCTGATGTCCGTAGAAAAGACGGTGAAACGGTAATGTTTGTGGCTATAGACGGTAAAGCTGCTGGTATTATTTCAGTTGCTGACCCTATTAAACCAAGCACTAAAGAGGCTATTTCACTGCTTCATGACGCAGGTTTAAAAGTTGTGATGCTAACCGGTGATAATGAAAAAACCGCGCAGGCAGTCGCCAATAAACTAGGTATTGATGAAGTTCATGCGGATGTCTCACCAGAGGATAAAAACCGTATCGTCAAAGAAATGCAAGACAGCGGTAAATTGGTCGCTATGGCGGGTGATGGTATCAACGACGCACCAGCGCTAGCGCAAGCTAATGTTGGTATCGCTATGGGAACCGGTACCGATGTGGCGATGGAGAGTGCGGGCATTACCCTGCTAAAAGGTGATTTAATGGGCATTGCCAAAGCTTATAAGCTTAGCCGCGCCACCATGCGCAATATCAGACAGAATCTGTTTTTTGCCTTTATCTACAATGCACTTGGTGTTCCTATTGCCGCAGGTGTGCTCTATCCCATATTTGGGCTTCTGCTCAGTCCGATGATAGCAGCGGCAGCGATGAGCTTGTCGTCATTCTCGGTGATTGCTAACGCGCTGCGATTGCGCCGTTTGAAACTATAATTCTGGTACGGTAAAAAGTGTTCTAAAGCACACTGACACATACTGGTCTAAACAAGATCACAAAATATAAGGATACCGTTATGGGCAGCTTTTCTATTACACATTGGCTGATTTTATTGGTCGTAGTGGTGGTCGTATTTGGTACTGCCAAGCTTAAAAATGCAGGTAAAGATTTAGGCGGTGCGGTGAAGGGTTTTAAAGAAGCGGTCAAAGATGAAGAACCCGAGAATGCTCGCAAAAATCATGTGCTTAGCCATGAAAATAGTACGCCAGCTGCAAGTAATGATTTAAATACGCGTGTAGGTAATCAGGCTGATGATATGGAAATCAGCCCTATTTCCACTGATGACCAGCCTAAAGTATGAAGCGCGCCGCTTATAAATAGCGGCACTAAGTAGTCTATTAATATATGTGACTGTTATGTTTGATATTGGGTTTTCCGAATTACTCTTGTTTGGCGTCATTGCTTTAATCGTATTGGGCCCAGAAAAACTGCCGCAAGCCGCACGTACCGCTGGGCAATGGTATGCCAAACTGCGCCGTACAGTATCCACTCTACAATCTGAAATAGAAGCTGAGCTTGATCTAGCTGAGACACGAAAACAGATGCAAGATGAGCTGGCAAAGATTCGTCAGACTGAGACAGACATGCGGCGTGAGTTAGCCGAGATGCGCGGTAGTATGGATAAGTTTGAAAACTCGCAAAACCAAAGCTTAGATACTTCCTCTTCTTCAGCTATAGAGAAGGGGGATAAATGAGCTTATTTAAGCGCCAAAAAAGTCGCCAAAGAAAGTTAGCAAATACAGATGCTAAGGCGTCAGATGCTACCCATAATGTTGAGACTGATAATGTGCTGAATGTGCTTAGCGACATGCCTATTACTGAGCATTTGATTGAATTACGCAAGCATCTCATCAAAATATGCGTAGCCGTTTTGATCGTCTTCTTAGCATTGGTAGGGTTTTCGCGTGAGCTCTACAATCTTTTATCAGACCCTCTGGTTGCGCAGCTGCCTGCGAATTCGACTATGATTGCTACTGATATTACCTCGAACTTTATGGCACCTATTCGCTTGACGATTTTCGTTGCTGCCTTTGTAGTGATGCCGTATATTCTGTATCAAATTTGGTCATTTATAGCGCCTGGATTATATAAAAAAGAGAAAAAAATCACTATTCCAGTGCTGATATCTTCGATATTCCTATTTTATTCTGGTGTCGCTTTTGCCTACTTTGTGGTACTCAAAGGCGTATTGAAGTTCTTTATTTTATTCGCTCCGCAAAACGTTATACCTATGACCGATATCGACAGTTATTTAAGCTTTGCGCTAAAGTTATTTATGGTATTTGGACTCACTTTTGAGATTCCAGTGGTTACTTTATTATTGATAATGGTCGGTATCATATCCACTCAGAGTCTAGAGAGTAAGCGCCGATATATCATCGTCGGTTGTTTTGCTGTGTCAGCGGTAGTCACACCGCCCGATGGGGTGTCAATGCTATTGCTCGCGATTCCAATGTGGCTACTGTTCGAGTTAGGTTTGTTTTTAGCGAAAGTACTCATTAAAGAAGAGCGTAAAACCGTGTAACCTTGCAAAGTAGCTAATTTATAAACTAGATATATTGCAAATTAAGTATCTTGCAAAATGACTATTTCGTAAAGTAACTATAAAAATAACCTTATCTTAAACATTTAAGACACTTTTTTTATTTTGGCTGTCCCCTAAACCCTATCAGTACATTCAACTTAGTAATGAGATTTAAATGGAATCCCTAATTAATAATAAAAACAAAACGAATGATAATCTGGCAAATCAGCTTAATCAAGAGTGCTATTGCCGTACTTTAGATCGTAAAGCGCTTAATAACAGCCTGCAAGATCAATTAGTAAACACAAGAGATAATCCACTAGGAGCCAATGAGCTTAATAAGCTGTTTTCAGCGACACCGGTGTTCGTCCCTAAGACAGAGATAGAAGCAATGGTGCGAATCATCGCAGCTATTGAGTCGACTGCTAGACTACCGTCATATCAACAGCAAGTACTGTCGTGGGCACCCAATATCGCGGCTTTCGATCCAGGGCCAATAGGGGCCTTTATGGGTTATGACTTTCACTTAGGGAGCGATGACCCCAAGCTTATTGAGATCAATACCAATGCTGGAGGCGCATTTTTAAACGTAGCACTTGCCCGCGCACAAAAACACTGCTGTCGCCCCTCAGAGCAAAGTGTTGCTACTACTAAAATGCTTGATGGGTTTGAAGAAGCGGTCGCTAATATGTTCATACAAGAATGGCAGCGACAATCGGCAACTAGCATGCCCAATCGCATTGCTATTGTGGATAATGAGCCCAAAAGCCAGTTCATGTATTTGGAGTTTCAGCTGGCCTGCCAACTACTTCAAGCTAAAGGCATTGATACCGTTATACTCGATCCGTCTGAGCTTAACTATGCTGATGGTGTACTGACAGCTCATAGCAAGCCCATTGATATGATCTATAATCGGTTAGTCGATTTCGCCTTTGAAAACCCCAACCACGCCGTGCTTAAAAGTGCCTATTTAGAGGGTGCGGTAGTAGTAACCCCCAATCCGCATGCCCATGCTATATTCGCTAATAAGCGCAACCTGACTTTACTATCCGATACGCAAACTTTGCAGTCGTGGGGATTAGGTGATGATGATGCAGAATATCTAAAAAAGTCAGTACCAACTACCAGAATGGTTACAAAAGAGGATGCAGCAGAATTATGGCGTACTCGGAGACAATTGTTTTTTAAGCCAGTAGCTGGTTATGGTAGTAAGGGCGTTTACCGTGGCAGCAAGATTACCCGCCGCGTATTCGAGACTATTTTAGATGAAAGCTATATTGCGCAGACCTTTATCCCTGCTACAGAGCGATCAATAAAGATTGATGATGTGGTGACGACTAGAAAGGTAGATATACGTCTTTATACCTATGCAGGACAGCTGCTACTAACTGCTGGGCGTATCTATCAAGGCCAAGCGACTAACTTTCGCACACCAGGGGGTGGCTTTGCGCCTGTTTTTCAAGTCTGAACATAGCATGAACATGTAGCTTTGGCTTCTTAAGTAACGTTTACTAGTTTAATTATTCTGCATACCAACTTATCAATAAAACATCATGCTGAATTGGAAAGATGATGATCCAAACCGTTATCCACTACTTCCTGCATTTTGGCATGCCGTTGATTATTGCCTATACTTTTTTTCGTGATGATTACAAACGAGTATATTTGATTCTTTTAGCAACCATGCTGGTAGATTTAGATCACTTGCTAGCAACACCTGTTTTCTTACCTGATCGCTGTAGTATTAATTTTCATCCATTACATACTTACTATGCAATGGCAGTTTATGCGGCTATGCTATTTCTACCAAAGCCCTATAGAATAATTGGTCTAGGATTGTTACTACATATGCTGACTGATTCAAATGACTGCGTAATGACCTATCTGAATAGACTCTAGTGCTTATGCGTAGTCGTTAGCTATAGTGAAAAAATTATACAGGATTAGTTAAAATAAATAGGGTAATCTTCCTTTAATGTCGTTCCTTCCTCAAAAAGGATAAAAAATGATTCTGGCAATTATAATGGCAGCGATTCTAATCGCTGTCTGCACAGCAATACATTATGGCGTATTAAAATTCTCGTCACAGTTTGTGACGCCGTCGCGCCATCCGGGACACTGCCTTGGGGTCGCAGTCGGCTCAATTGTAATTGCTCACACGTTCGAGGCCTTGCTTTACGCTGCTGGCTTTTGGATTGCTGTTTACGGCTTTGAAATCGGTAACCTCGTATCGTCCTCATCTAGCGATAGTAGCTCCCTTAATTTTATGGACTACTTTTACTTCTCGCTAGTTAACTTCACAACGCTTGGGCGAGGCGATCTCATGCCTACTGGACATCTACGATTTATGGCCGCGATGGAAGCCTTTCACGGTTTCCTACTGATCACAGCCTCTGGAAGCTTTGTTCTTCAGGTCATGAGTGGTAAAAAACCCCTCTCAAGTTAGCTACAAGCTCTCTCAACTATAGGTCGCGCTGAGATCCATAACTCACGTCAGGACACCGATATTATTCTGACACAGAAAAAATAGTTCAAATCGTTATAAGGAATAAAGCTATGAATCCAAACAATAAAGACCAACAAGACATTCATCAGTCTGCTATTGCTAATAAAACGTTAAATACTGATGACAACTGGATTAAGAAAATATGGGCGTGGGCAGATGAGTTTGAGCTTAAGGACTCTGAAATTCCTCGTGACAAAGAGCCATTGCTAGCCCTAAAAAAGCTAGAGATCGTAGAGCCTGAACTCGATGAGCAGCACTCAAGAGACGTCTATAGAATAGCCTATCTACCCGATGAGCTCACCAACCTTACAAATCTAGTAGATATAACTATCAGTGGCATATGTTCAAGTCATTTACTGCCCAATATCGGTAAGCTCACTAATCTAACCAAACTGTCTATTAGTCACTCTAAACTTGTCGCATTACCTGAGAGCATCGGGCAACTGAGTTATCTTACTGAACTCTTTATTGATCAAAGTGAACTCGAAGCGCTACCTGATAGTATTGGACAACTTCATAACCTTACTAAGATGTTCATTGGTCGCTGTCAGATTCAATGTTTACCTGACAGCATTGGACAGCTTACTAAGCTTACGGTACTTGATATAGTTCACTGTGAGATTGAAGAACTGCCTGACAGCATAGGGCAGCTTATTAACCTCGCTAAGCTTTTTATTAGTTATTGCCCGCTCAAGCACTTGCCTGACAGCATAGGGCAACTCAAAAATTTAAATGACCTTGATCTTATTAACTGTGATCTCAAAGACCTACCTAGTAGTATTGGACAGCTTACCAACCTCAACAAGCTTTATATTAATCGTTGTCGTATTAAAGAGTTGCCCGCCAGCGTTGGACAACTGAGCAGTCTTACAGAGCTTTTTATTACTCATTGTGAGCTTGAAGAGCTACCTGATAGCATAGGCCAGCTTTTGAGCTTAACTCACCTTGACCTGCTTCACCTTGAACTAACGGAGCTACCCGATAGCTTTGGACACCTCATTAACCTTGCTGAGCTTAATATTATCAACTGTAAACTTAAAGTATTGCCTGATAGCATCGGACAGCTCGTTAACTTAACTAAGCTCAATTTTAATCACTCTAAGCTTGAAGTCCTACCTGATAGCATAGGGCAGCTTATTAGCTTAACTGAGCTTTTTATTAGTCATGGCAAGTTTGACAAGCTACCTGATAGCGTAGGTCAACTTACTAATCTAGAGAAGCTTTATATTAACCATTGTAGCCTCAAAGAGCTGCCTGAAATCATAGGGCAACTTAAGAGTCTGACTGAGTTTTTTATCAGTTATTGTAAATTGGGCAAGCTACCTAATAGTATTGGTGAGCTTAATAATCTTGTTAAGCTTGAGCTTGTTTATTGTAATCTTAGAAACCTGCCAGATAGTTTTACACAGCTGAATAGTTTGAGATGTATCAATCTTACTGGTAATCCTCTTGATAGGCTTTCTCCGAGGGTGAAATGTTATTTACGTTCTATTGATACAGTCTACGGTTGGGATAAACAATCATACTCTTAGCGGTTGTGCGATATTCACATCATACTCTTAGCAAACTTCAAACATTAAGTTACGAGACAATGCCACAATAGCATTGACTCGCCTTCTACAAAACCATATTCATGTTGCGGTTCAATTGCTATCAACCTTTCAAGAAGTAGATGATCCTTATGTGTTTGAGCGTGTTTTAGCTTCAGTGTATGGTGCAATATTATCGTCACAGAGCCATGAATCAATAAATGAGATATCCAGTTTTATCCTTAGCAATATTTTCGCTAAAGAAGAGGTGTATCCTAATGTTCTTGTAAGAGACTTTGCTCGAAATATCATTGAATATGCTAATAGTCATAATTTAGTAGGTTTTAGCGAAAGTGAGCTGAAGTTAGCTAGACCATCATATAAAAGTGTGTTTCCTAAAACTATTCCTAGTAATGAAGACATTGACAATGAGTACGCGAATGATTATGAAGATAAAACCATTCCTAAACATCGTTTTGCTCAAGATAAAATTATAGACTCAATGACGACAGAGTATGGTAGAGGTACAGGTTGGTACGGTGATTTTGGGCGTTACGTTTTTCAGTCTAATTTTAGTAACTGGAGTAATATAAATATTGATAAGCTTAGCAATTATGCTGTAGAAATAATTTTTGGGGCTGTAGTAGATAAGGATTAAATATCACACCATTTTCTCAGGAATTTTAGCTGATTAGATGGTGAACCATAGTTAAATCTAAACTCACATTCTTTTAAAAATAAATGGAAGTTCTTCTTATCGA
>Ga0207918_100066_pt1 | contig 21254 bp, 15 predicted proteins | sample DeeseametaMP0440_FD_184211 | JGI IMG/M metagenome (GOLD analysis project Ga0207918, IMG submission 184211) | Marine microbial communities from the Deep Atlantic Ocean - MP0440 (SPAdes) | ecosystem: Environmental > Aquatic > Marine > Oceanic | place: East of Rio de Janeiro, Brazil, South Atlantic... | reverse complement strand
GCTTCTGCTTCTTTTAAAATGGATACTATTTGGGTCTCAGTCATTCGTTTGCTCATATCAAAACTCCTTATGGGTATTTTATAAGAAATTCTACGTTTGAGCTGTGTTATTTTAGGGGATAGTTACACGATTAACTATAGAAAATAGCAGTTATTATGATAAATTGTGGCATTAATTGGCATTTTTTATGTTTTTTGCCTTGAAACTTATATACGCCATCTCAATTAAAGATGCTAACTGCTAAAGTTACTTTAATAAACTGATGATAATTGACTAATACTGTGGCTATTTGGCTTGCTGATTGGCTTTTTTAGGTTTATTGCAACCGTATTTAATTTTTTACATAGATATACTTAGGATATTTTATGACTACTATCGCAAAAGACACTGCCGTCAAATTCAATTACACATTAAAAGACGACGAAGGCAATATCCTTGACCAGTCTCCAGAAGGTCAGCCACTTGCTTATCTACACGGTCACAGCAACATCATCCCAGGCCTAGAATCACAATTAGAAGGCAAATCTGCTGGCGAAAAAGTCAACGCAGTGGTTGAGCCTGCTGATGGCTATGGCGAGTATCAAAAGCAAGCGGTACAGCGCGTACCACGCGAAAACTTCCAAGGCGTTGATGATATCCAGCCTGGTATGCAGTTCCAGTCAGAAGCTGGTGGCCAAGTGATGCTAGTGACAGTCACTGACGTAAACGACCAAGAAGTAACTGTTGATGCCAACCATCCGTTGGCTGGGAAGCGTTTGACGTTTGATGTTGAAATTCAAGAAGTACGTGCAGCAACTGAAGACGAACTAAACCACGGCCATATACATGGCGCAGGTGGCGTTGAGCACTAATCTCTCCTAGAGTATCGTGAGACGGTTAGAGAATAGGTTATATTTGAGCTTATCTTCTCATCAAAAAGGCCAGTAGCACTGTCTACTGGCCTTTTTTTATGTCTGTCATAAGTGCTGATTGATTAGATGTAGATAAAAGAGCGTTCTAACAATGAAGCATTCATTGCGCTTCTGTGAGCATCCTTAAGCTCAATAGCCATTCTCACAAATCTATCAAAGAAGCGTAAGCTAGCGCCAGAAATAATTCTTAGATCCAGACATAACAAAGCCGCATAACGACAAGCGTCATGCGGCTTTTATTACCAACCATCCATGTTAGCGTTATGTGATACCTAATCCCGGGGTATCTCATAACTGACAGGCATCCAGCCTTATCATCCCTAATCAGCAAACCACTTATCCCTGATGCGACCTTAAGATACCAATCCCTAGTATCAATGAATCGTGCCGTACAGTTATAATCGCAGATTGTCCTATCACTAGTAAGTGGTCTAAACGTCAATCCATGTAAGCATATGCTTACATGGTAATACTAGCTATCGTATAACCCCTAACCCCTTATAGTTTCTCTTCAGGACTGAGTAAGGCCTTGGGTTCAGCACTTAGCATTAGGTAGGCCGCTTCGTTAATAAAGGCTTCATCTTCTGGCAGCTCTGGGCGCTCAGTAGCTTTCATACGACTACGCTCTTCGAACTTTGCATCCATCGCGGCCTGATACGTATTCCAATTAGAATAAGGGCGTTCACCAGTAGCGATCAGACGTCTGTTTTCAGCTTCTAGCGAACGCTTTTCAATCAGCTGCATTTTGGCTCGGCGGCTGTTAATATCTAAACGAACTGGTTTTTTCTCATCATCCATATTACGAATATCATTCAGCGTTGATAGATACACAAACTGCGGATTTTTCTCTTGGCGAATCTTAGACTGCTGATTGAGCGTCGCTAGTGTATTACTAGTGAACTTCCCTTCAGGCTTATAAGGCGCCGTTCTGATGGTATCCCAAGGCAAGGCTTTTTTCTGCGCGCGTTCGCCAAAGGTCGCATCATCATAGATATTGACCAATTCAACATCAGGTACCACGCCTTTATTCTGCGTACTACCACCTGTGATACGGTAGAACTTACGCTGAGTTAAAGTTGCAGAGCCTAACGCCAAGCTATCAAGCTGAATCTGCGCAGAGCCTTTACCTGTCGTTGTGCTACCAACCACCAATCCACGACCATAATCCTGAATAGCAGCAGCAAAAATTTCACTGGCTGAGGCCGATGCTAGGTTGGTTAGGACGACCATTTTGCCGTCATAGAGCTGCTCGCCGCCATCATTATCGCGGTACACTTGGACATTGCCGCGGTTATCACGAATCTGTACCAATGGACCGCTTTTAATAAAGAATCCTAGCATTTTGGCAACTTCATCTAACGAGCCACCAGGGTTGTTGCGCAAATCCACCACGAGCCCATCGATATTTTCTTCGTTCAATTCTTTTAACGCTTTTTCAGTATCGATACTGACACTACGGTAGTCCTCGCCATTACGGCGCGCACGATAGTTCAGATAAAAGCTCGGTATCTCAAGAACGCCAATACGTTTTGGTGTTTTGTCGATATTAGGACGCTGCACCTCGACCACTCGCTGCGTCACGCCTGACTCTTCTTGCTGGATAATATCACGCACCACAGTGACCGTACGGGCACTGGCATCTGGCGTATTAGGTTGACGCAGCTTGAGCGTGACCGATGTACCGCGCTTACCACGAATCAAGCTGACGATCTCACGCGTTGACCAGCCAACCACGTCCGTCATGGTTTCGCCATCTTTTGCGATACCCACGATCAAATCATTGGGCTTGATTTGGCCAGACTTGGCGGCTGGGCCACCATCGACTAAGGTCACGATACGGGTGTAATCTGGGTTTTTACGATCAGGACGAATAGAGACACCGATACCCTCTAGCTGCAAACTCGACTGAATCTGCAGCTCAGTTGCCTGAATCGGCGCATAGTAGTTACTGTGCGGATCATAGGTCAGCATGGCGGTGTTTAGAATCGTCTCCATGATTTCATCATCTTTGAGACGCTTAAACTGCTCTTGCTGACGCGACAAACGATTTTGCAAAATCTCATTTGGCGTACGTTCATCGTTGCGTACCAAGTCCTGTCCACGAGTGATATCTGGGTTGCTTAAAAACACTTTTTCTTTGGCTTTTTCGTCTTCTTGTCCCAGCGTAATACTCATCAGCTGAAACTTTAGCTGACGTTCCCAATAGTCACGCTGCTCTTTTTTGGTTTTGAAATGTCCGAGCTTTTCACGATCAAGAATAATGGTATCATCACCGGTCAAATCAATATCTTTCTTGAGCATCTTGGTTGCCATGGCAAAGTATTCGTTTGAGCGTTTGCGATAACGATCAAAGACTTCTACCCCTGCGGATAGGTCGCCTTGTTTGAGGCGCGTGCCAAAATCATCGGCATGCTTTTTTTTCAGCTCATCGACATCAGATTGCAAAAACAAGGTATGGTTTGGATCGAGACTATCAATATACATTGATAAGATTTCGCTACCGGTTTTACTATCTAATGGCTGATTAAGGTAATGACTGCGATCCAGCAAAGCGGCAACTTGGCGAGTAGTGACCTTTTGCTCAGGTGTCTGAACAAAACTTCCCGTATTGGTTTCTGCTACGGCAGTACCGTAGCTTTGTGTCAGGATAATACCGGCGATGCCCACTGACGCTGCACTGAGTAACCACTGTGCTGGTTGTTTTTTCATCATATGTACCTAGTTATTTAAAGTTAGTGATATTATTTGTGTTATAAAAATTAAAAACTGCTGAATGTATTATTGCCCATGACTGTCGTCTGTTTTTGCTCAATGTCTATCTTACTTTGCCTTAGCTTACTTATTACTATGAGCTTACAACGCTATAGCTTTATTATTCCGCCGCCTTTATATATAGATTCTAAATAATATATAGATTCTGACGCTTATTATCGAATCCTGATATATAGTCAAAAATCAATATTATCATGTGCATAAATACTGAACTGTCTCAAACTGTATAAGCAATCTTACACGCAACGCCTGCACATACCAAACTTTCTCTCATTTTTATCACACATAGCGACTTAAGGCTATTAGCATTAATTCGCCGACTACCCACAAATTGATTTGATGCCAATAATCTGCCACATTAGGCTCAATTGATAATAACTGTCATAATAAAGTGCATGAGCAATGACTGCTAAGCGATTGGACATCGATGATCGGTCAACCCCATAATATAACAATATACAAAAAAATAAGGATGACGCAATGTACGGCGTTTTAATGATTGATATCGATAATACCGCACTGACCGCAGAAGACGTCAGCTTAATCAAACAAGCACAGATTGGCGGGGTCATATTGTTTGGACGCAACGTCGCTGATGCGGCCCAAGTACGCGCATTATGTGACGATATCCGGTACCACAACCCCGATATATTAATCGGTGTCGATCAAGAAGGCGGACGAGTCGCACGGCTGCGTGAAGGGTTCACACCGCTACCTGCTATGGGTAGGCTTGGTGAGTTATTCAATCACGATCCAAGCCGTGCGCTCAGCTGCGCATACGACTGTGGCTATCTGATGGCAGCCGAAGTGATGGCAGTAGGTATTGATTTGAGCTTTGCGCCCGTGCTGGATAGAGATGGTATCAGCCAAGTTATCGGTGACCGTAGCTTTCATCAGGAGCCACAAGCAATCGTTGCCCTAGCCACGCAGTTTATGCGCGGCATGAAAGCGGCTGGCATGGCCACCACTGGCAAGCATTTCCCTGGTCATGGCGCTATCGCTCCTGACTCTCATGTATCAGAGGCCATCGATACACGTAGCTTGGACGAGATCATCAATAGTGACATGCAACCTTTTGCGCAAACGCTGTCACTGCTTGATGCTTTGATGCCAGCCCATGTGATTTTTTCGCAAGTAGATAATCGGCCCGCTGGATTTTCTAAAATTTGGCTAAAAGATATCATTCGTGATCAGCTCGCGTTCGATGGTGTGCTTTTCTCTGATGATTTATCAATGGCAGGGGCAAAGGCCGCTGGCGATGTCAGCGCGCGCGTAAAAGCTGCCATTGAAGCTGGTTGCGATATTGCACTGGTGTGTAACGATCGTGTTGCCGCTCATGAAGCGGCGGCGGCAGCGCAAGAACTACCCTATCCTAACCAGAGGCGTATCAAAACCATGTGCGGCAATATACCAAAGTGGCAAGGTGATCTTGAGTCTACTTGCCAGCAGTTTGACTATTGGCAACAAGCAAAGAACAATGTTACTCAGAGCTTTTTTAACGTTGAGTCTGATACACAAGTTGATAAACCTGCCAATGAATCAAAAGACCCTACTGATTATAAGTAGCCTTGTATTCATACGAAACCGTTGAAAAATTTGGCAAATAAAAAACCGCATCGTTATGAACCGACCCCCATAAGTTGGACACAACTTACGGGGGTCGGTTCACGTTAAGGTGCGGTTTTTTAGACTTAACTACTACCAAATTAGATGATTTTTGATTAATTCGTTGGATCTACCGCAGTACCTTGCGTCGCATCATCACCATCAGGTAGCAGATCATCATTATTACTATCTAAAGGGTTCAAATCTGGGTCAAGCGAGTCGCTGTTGATGATCATGCCATCATTTAAATCGACCATCTCATCATTAACCACAAACTCAATTCGGCGATTGCGGAAACGACCTTGCTCGGTTGAGTTATCCGCGATAGGATCTGTTTCACCCATACCTTTGGTGCTGAGTTTGCTCGCATCAACACCTTGAGCCACCAGATACTCTTTTACCGACTCAGCACGCTCACGAGACAACTCCATGTTGTAAGAATCAGACGCTTGGCTATCTGTATGACCGATAATCATCAGGTTCATATCAGGCACTTCATTGATGATTTTTGCAGCACGATCAAGAATGGTTTTATTGACATCAGGGATGACAGCTTCATCCACTTGGAAATTGATCACCTGAATACTCAAAGCACGTGCAACATCACGTGGGTCTGGATCGTCACCGAGATTGGTCATTGCAGCATCTGCAGCAGCCACACTCTCGTCAATCTCACCTTGCAGATCTAATGGACCTTCAGCCTCTACCATCATCGCTGGTGCAGCGGCTTGTAGATCAGACACCAATTGGGCCAATACCGCATCATCAGGTGCATTGACCGTGATGGTATCTCCTTTAATCACCATGCTAGCATTCGGTACATTTTTAACGATTGGCAATATCGTAGTAAGCTGTGCAGCGGCTGGCATATCTATGGCAAAATTATCATCGACATCAGCGCGGCACTTATTGGCTTCATCGCCGAATGCGCCAGTTAGTGCATTCATTACATTGGTCTGTAGCGTCTCGTTGCCTACGCTCATGCGACAAGCGTATAGCTCACCATTTTCGCCAGTGGCGATACGGAGTGAGGCAGGCTCGATGTCAGTTGCTACTACTGCTTGCTCATTACCTTGCTCGTCTTGCTGCGCGGTAGCCATCGGCGTAGCAACAGGCTCAGGGTTCTCCTGACAGCCTCTTAATAAAGCCCAAGCCAATGCACCCAAAATAATCAAACCGATAATCGGTAATAGGGCTTTCATAAAGCTGCCTTGTGGCTCTTTTTCTTTCTGTAGTGGCGCGGTACTGACCGTATCGGATATAGGCGCCGCAGCAGGAGTGGCTGCAATGGCACTCGCAGGTAAGACAGCCCCCGCCCATGCAGGGATATGATGCTGATAACTGTTGAGATTGTCATTGAGAAATTGCGGTACAGGGGTAGTACCAGCCAAGCTTTTGATTTCGTGAAAAGCAAGCGGCGCTGCCATAGCAATCAGACCACGAGAAGCTGTCTCATCGACGCCATGTGCATTAGCGAGCTCACGAGAAATTTGGTCACGGTGGGCCCCTTCTGTCCATACACGATCATAAAAAGAGCTATCATCACGAGCGATATTCTCATTAGCAAAACGGCTATAGGTATCATTATTCGCGAGGCGAGCAGCAAAAATTGCATAAAATTGCTCAAGTAGATTTTGCTTAGCAGGACTATGATCGTCTGCTAATACGGCTGGGCTGACTGTGCGTGTCAAATGACTGATAATATCCATAATACAACTCTCCCCTTAATTTTTATTTATATTGTTCGATTCTCTAAAGCATAAAATCATCTAATAACGTGGCGGCTGTTTACTCTGTCAAGTCAGATTTATCAGGCCACTATGATTGATTTTAGATATTATAGAATTGTTAAAGGTGTTTTCACAGTCGATACGTTGTTGTGCAAATGATACGTTAAGTAATGTTTTAATTGGTGCGCGTAACTATACATTCATAACCCAACAGGCATTTGAGTACAAATTAAGAGAATGCGATACTCAGCTCCGCGAATCTGCTTTTTTGGTGAAGTAGCACCATTTTTGATGCTCAGATCTTAAATACGTACGCTAAGCAACAGTTAAAATCAAAAAGCGGTATGACAAATTCATACCGCTCCCTTGCTTAACTTTTGAACTATTTCTAAAAGTTCTGAAAGTACATTCGAACTGAGTCGATTTAAATGTACTTTATACGATTCACTACCTGACTTGTGCTGGTTCAGCAACGATGACACTGCTCGCCATGTCATCTACTTCTGACTCAGAAATAGGGCCTGACGGTCTGCTCGGTCTATTACCAGAAGGGACGCTGCTAGGAATATTACTTGGAACATTGGCAGGTACGTTGTTGGAATTATTATTAAATCCATCATTATTGTTAGGTAGTGGCGCAGGTATCACGCGATCACCTGTGTCATCATCAGCGGCTTGATATTCTCCAGTACCATTGCTCATGCCGTCATTACTGTATTGGTTATTAGTGCCCGTTCCATCGCCGAGTTGATTGTTTACGCCATTAGTGCCAGCCATACCATATGTCGTATCACCATTACTGTTGTTAGGCAGTGGCAATGGCGCAGTACTATCGACTGCCATGGTTGGTGCTAAACTACGTACGTTTGTGACCAATTGTTGTAGTAGCATGTCATCCGGCGCCTCTACTGTCAGACGATCGTTTTGTAAGTGTAGACGGGCGAACGGTGTCGATCTGAGCATGGTCAGAACATTGGGCAATATTTCCGCAGGCATGTTTGCGATAGTAGTTGCTATTCCATTCTGTACGGTAAATTCACATATACTCGCCTGCTCGCCAAAGCTCGTATTGAGTGCCTGTTGTAAAGAGCTTTGTAGCGCTGCATCACCGACCGTCGCGCTACAAGTATAGAGGTTGCCACTATCATCTACGCCAACGATGAACTCGATGGGAGTCATCGTTGGTTCTGGTGGCGGTGCTGGAGTAACCACAGGCGCGACAGCAACCGGTTCTACTGGTAGGTCGCTTTTGGGTTTTATTAATAATGCCCAAGCAGCCAGTGCCATCGCAGCCAGTGCTACTATCAATAAAAATACTCGCATCAGTAAGTCGTTTCGCTGATTACGAGTGCGTACGCGCTCTCGCTTAACGTTGCTATTTTCTGCCAAGTGATGAGCTGCTGGACTGGCATGGATAGCGTCATTACTGTCACCAAAATGCTCATCGTCATTTAATGCGTCAGTAGCGCTTATATGAGCGTTTTCTACATAAGCGGCTGTAGTAGCTGTCGTTGCAGCGACTGCGTCAGTACTTAGATCAGGCTCACTAAGTTTATTCGGTACGGTATCACTTGATGGCGCGATACCATTATCTGCGACAAAGTTTGACATTGATTCGTGTCCAGCGCCTTGAGTAGCAGTGATAACGGACGCTGACCATATAGGTAAATATGGGCGCAGCGTCGACTGCTCTCCTTGCAAGAATGCTGGCAAAAACTGTCCATTGGCCAAAACCTTTAGCTCACGATAGGCTAAGGATGCTGCATTAATTAGCAATTGAGCAGTGATCGACTCATCAATATGATGCGCGGCTGACAGCTCTTGGATAATCGTTTTTTGTAGTACTTGGTCTTGCCATAGCTGCTCAAATAAAGGCCGCTCGGCAATACTGTCATTAGCCATCACCTGATCGTTACGAAGTAGTTGCGAGTAGACCTGTGGCACCGCTAAGCGCGTGGCTAAAATGGCATAAAACTGCTCAAGCAAGCTGATATAAGCCACGCTATCACTGCGATTATGCTCGCCCAATATAGCGGGGGTGACGGTCTGTTCTAATTGATCGATAATACTCATGGATCACTGCCTCTCTCGACTTTTTGAATCCGCAAAAATTAAGCACTTATTGTTCGTTGTATATACGGCTACTTGCCCTGAAACTGTCAAGCGTTCTTTAGCAGCATCGACGTCTATATAGCGGTTTCACTTATCTCACATGATACACTGCTACATTACTCACTATAAAAGCATAAAAATGCATCGTTTTGTCACATAATAGATATTTGTATCAGCATAACTGCTGTTAGTATTAACTAATTACGTTACGAGTAACTTGAACTTAGTATCAATATATTAACTTAGTATGAATATATTAATTAATGGTCATATTTGTTTTTACTCAGCCCTAACGCTTAGGCTTTGAACATTGTCATTTATCGCATTGCCATTTATTGCATTGTCACCTATCAGGCGCGACCTAAGGATTTTCCTTTGTTAAACCATACGACCCTTATTATCATCATTACTGTTATTGTCAGCTTATTAGCATGGCAAAACAAGAAATTACTCAACCGTCTTATCTTTTATCCACCCGCTGTAAATAACGGACAATGGGATCGTTTTGTCACGCATGGCTTTATTCATGCCGACAGTATGCATCTGCTATTCAACATGTTTACGTTATACTTTTTTGGCCGAGCTATTGAAGGGCTATATCGTTCATTTTTGTTCGGCTATGGTTTTGTGGTTTTTTATGTGTTGGCTATTGTTGTTGCCATGATTCCAAGCTACCTTAAAAATAAAGACAATGCCAGTTACTTAAGTCTTGGGGCATCAGGCGGTGTATCGGCAGTCTTATTTGCCTTTATTTTGCTAGCACCGTGGGAGCGAATTTACTTATTTGCCATTGTTCCTATTCCTGCGATACTGTTTGCCGTCGCTTATGTATTTTATAGTATTTACGCGGACAAACGCGGTGGCTCAAAAATCAATCATATGGCACATATGTGGGGCGGCGCATTTGGCGTCATTGCTACGATTATTTTAGAGCCTAAAGTACTACCCCATTTTATAAATGCTTTATTGTCGCCTGGTTTTTAAACTGTTTTCTCAAATAGAAATTCTTTGAATCAGGTCAATTAAGCAAGTTGCTTACTTTTACGTTTGAGATTTAATATTTCATTATGATTATAGATATTATCGGTGATATTCATGGTTATGCAGACAAGCTCGTTGGTTTGTTAAACCAATTAGGATACGAGCATAACGGTCAGCATTTTGTGCCACCGGCAGGTCACAGGGCATTATTCATTGGCGATTTGATTGACCGTGGGTCGCAGCAACTGGCCACATTAGAGATTGTCTTTGCAATGTTAGACGCGGACGTGGCCGATGCGGTGATGGGCAATCATGAATATAATGCCTTGGCTTATGCCACGCTCGATCCTGAGGATTCTAGCCAGTATCTGCGCTCACATAATGCGGTACATAAACGCCAACATGAAGCATTCTTGGCAGAGATACCGTTCGGCTCAGAGCAGCACGAATACTGGTTGCAGCGCTTGTACGAGATACCTCTGTGGATTGAGACAGATTATGCCTGTTTCGTCCATGCTTGCTGGGATGTAGATAGCATGGCGGTTCTAGAGCCCCTGCTGACGGATAATAACTGCCTAACCTCTGAAGGTCTAATCGCAACCGCTAAAGAAGATACTATCGCTTTTGATGCCTTAGAGCGTGTACTAAAAGGGGTAGAGACGGGCTTGCCTGATGGTATTGTGATGGTAGATAAAGAAGGCACTGAACGCAGACGAGTACGGGTGCGTTGGTGGCTTGATGCGTTGAATCAGCGCACGCTTCGTGAGGTCGCTCGTGCACCGTCCTCCGCATTGGCACAAATACCGCCTGATGCACTGGCTGAAAATATTGACTTTGCGCTAAAAACACATAAACCTGTATTTGTCGGTCACTATTGGCTCACTGGTACACCTGAGCCACTCAGTCCACAAGTCGCCTGTACTGATTATTCGGCAGCGGTAGATAGTGGCTACTTGACTTGCTATCAGCTGGATACCGAACAGCCATTACCACTGACAGCTTCTCGCTTTGTGCAGCATTATCACGACAAAAGAATAGAGATAAACCCATGATATAAATGCTATTAACACCATATCATTATTAAAAGTCAAACTTGGCTTTACGAGTGTAGCAAAATTTTTGTATGATGGTCTTTTTGAGGATATCCAATCATGAGCACCACCAATACTGCGGCTAACCAGAACGGTCCAATCACCTCCCCTGCTGGTCAACCAAAAGTCGGCATTATTATGGGTTCGCAATCTGATTGGGCGACTATGAGTGCCGCAGCACAATTGCTAGCAGACTTTGATGTTGCCTTTGAGTGTGAAGTGGTTTCTGCTCACCGTACACCTGACAGGCTATTTGATTACGCCAAAAGTGCAAAAGACAATGGTCTACAAGTGATTATCGCGGGTGCAGGCGGCGCCGCTCATCTGCCTGGTATGTGTGCGAGCCAAACACCACTACCAGTCTTTGGTGTTCCTGTAAAATCCTCTATGCTAAGTGGTTGGGACAGTCTGTTGTCTATCGTGCAAATGCCCAAAGGCATTGCTGTTGGGACATTGGCAATTGGTACCGCTGGCGCTTATAACGCGGCCCTACTTGCGATTCAAGTCTTGGCCTTGCATGATGAAACGATTGCTACTAAGCTGGATGAGATGCGTCAGACGCAAACCGAGACCATTCTCGCTAGCCCAACACCCGGTATTATTAATTCTTAAATAAATATAGAGTGACTAGCTTTTTTAGCATGGTATTTTGTATTGATCGCCTAAAAACAAGAGCTACCACTTTTTATTTTTAAGTAAGTCATACTAGATATAAGGTGCCTATAGTGCACCTTTTCCTATTTTCACCCATTGCGTTTTAAATTTTAATACAACACAGACCTCATTCACTTTTATTCAAAGAGCCTTTCATGACTACAGCAAACGCTTATCCTGTTACCCAAACCATTCGTACCATCGGTATTTTAGGCGGTGGTCAGCTTGGTATGATGCTTGCCGAAGCCGCGATGCCACTCGGTTACCAATGCGTGTTTTTAGAAGACAATCCAGAATGCCCTGCCAGCCTATACGGTCGCGTATTTCATAGCGATCAATTAGCCGACTTTATCGCAGCCGCTGATGTATTTACCTTAGAGTTCGAGAACACACCAACGTCTACGGTCGAGCAATTAACGAGCGTGTCAAAATCTGGCAGCAAGCAAGGTATGTTCCCACCACTGATTGCGCTTGATATCGCCCAAGACCGTCTAAAAGAAAAGCAGATGTTCAATGCGCTCGATATTGCCACCGTGCCATTTATTGCTGTTCATTCTGAAGCCGAGTTAAAGCAAGCTTGTGAAGCGTTAGGCCTGCCTATCGTTTTGAAAACCAGCCGCGGTGGCTACGATGGTAAAGGTCAGTTCGTGATCAAACAAGACAATGACATTAAAACTGCTTGGCTTGCGCTAAAAGACGCCGTTAGTGGCAAAGGGTCACTCACGCCAACGCCTGCGCCACTGATTGCTGAAGGTTTCATTAACTTTAATCGTGAAGTGTCTATCATTGCAGCAAGAGCGCAAAATGGTCAGGTACGCTGTTATGATTTGGTCGAAAACCATCATCATCACGGTATTTTGGCAAAAACTCAAGCCCCTGCGGTCGGTACCAGCCACCTGCTCCAGCAGGCAACAGACGCCATCACAAAGATCATGAACCATCTAGACTATGTGGGCGTCATGGCACTTGAATTGTTTGTCACCAAAGATGCTCGCGGTCATACCACGATACTGGCCAATGAAATCGCACCACGTGTACACAATTCTGGCCACTGGAGCATCGAAGGCGCGGTTACTAGCCAGTTTGAAAACCATATCCGTGCTGTGGTCAACTTACCACTCGGTGATACGGACAACGTCCATCCAGCGATTATGGTCAACGTACTCGGCCAATATCCTGATATCAGTGCCGTGCTAAATATCGATGGCGCTCACTATCATAGTTATCATAAAGCTGAGCGTGACGATCGCAAGATTGCTCATATTACCTTGATGCCCAATGACGTGACTGACTTAGAATCCGCTATGGCAAAGCTGGTTGCCGTATTGCCAAATAAAGTAGGTTTGGACAAAGAATACGCGAATATCGATACTCACTCTAATACCGCAGATGCCAAAACTAAAAACGACGTCTTAGAAGATAACAGTGGTGAAGCAGACAGTCTGGCAGAATTGTCGCCAAAGACAGAAAAGGCGAAGAAATAATGCAAATTTGGGTGGATGCCGACTCCGTACCATTAATCGCCAAAGATTTGATTATCAAAACGGCTGAACGTACCAAAACGATGGCGATATTCGTCGCCAACCAGCCAATCAAACTACGCAAATCTCCTCTGCTCGTCATGACGGTTGTGCCATCAGGGTTTGACAAGGCTGATGATTATATCGTCGAGCAAATACAGGCAGGCGACTTGGCGATTACGAGCGACATACCTTTAGCCAATGATATTTTGGACAAAGGCGGCTTGGTGCTAACCACACGCGGCGTGGTCTATGACAAAAATAACATCAAGCAAAAGCTTAATATGCGTGACTTCATGGACACCATGCGCGGTACTGGTGTCCTAGAGCTGCAAGAGATGAGCGGTCAAAAACCCTACGGCGACCGCGATAAAAAAGCTTTTGCCGACGGTCTGAATCGCTTAGTTCGTTAGTACGCTTTATCATCCCATCCGACACTGACCTGCTTACCACTTATTAGATGATGTCTTTTAAGTGACATATGCCTCCTTGCAAACCGTATACACTCTATAACCAACTCCTATCCAATCCGCACGCTTTATAACGAAGCGTGTTGCCTATCTTTGTTAGGATACATTCAGTTTTTGAGATAAACACATTCACTGAATCACTCAAATAACAGAACTCAAATAAAAATAGGAATGATTATGAAGATTTTAGTTATTGGTGCCAGTGGTCGTGTCGGTGGTGAATTGGTTAAGCAATTATTAGCTGACGAACATCAAGTCATTGGTACGACTCGCCAAGAAAAAAAGCTGTTTGACAATGACAACTATACTCAGCTAGATTTGGATATTACTGCTAGCAAAGAGTCTATCGAGAAACAACTGGATCAAGATATTGATGCTGTCTATTTTGTCGCAGGATCTGGTGGTAAAAATGTACTAGAAGTCGATTTACACGGTGCAGTAAAGACCATGCAAGCCGCGCAAGACAAAGGTATCAAACGCTATATTATGCTTAGCTCTGTATTCTCGCTAGAGACTGAGAAATGGGATAACAACCCTAACATTGCAGATCTAAAAGACTACTATATCTCTAAGCATTACGCTGATCATTGGCTCGTGAATAATAGCTCACTCGACTATACAATCGTACAGCCGGGTGCACTGAAAGAACGTGACGGTACAGGCAAAATCACTATCAATGATACCAACTCTGGTGAAAATGCTATTGAAGATGTCTCAACGACGCTGGCAGCTGTCCTAACCGCCGATAATACTATTGGAAAAGTATTCAACTTGCATAATGGTGATATCGACATCAATGAAGCCATTGCTACAGTATAAACCGTCACTATTTAGATAGATCTGACCGCCAAGCTATAACTACACCTACAACTACGTAAGTCAAATCACTGAATCAGATTATAAAAAAGGTCGTTATCGATTCGCCAATACTCAATTGGTCAGTCGGTAACGACCTTTTTTCTTGCTGCTATGAATAAAAACTATCTGTTGGTTATGCTTGACCACTCGGAAAAGCAATCACTTCCTCTAAAGTTTTTGCGCCCGTTATCACCATGAGCAATCGATCAACACCGACCGCGATACCGCTACAAGGGATCAAATCATCAGATGCAGCAACTAAATGCTCATCAATGGGCATTTTCGGCAACCCATGACGATGACGTAATTGATTGTCTTGCTCAAAACGTGCTCGCAATGCTGGACCATCTGCCAGCTCATCATAAGCGTTGGCAATCTCAATGCCATTGATGTAAAGCTCAAAGCGTTTCGCTATTTTATTGCCTTCTTTATCTAGCGCTGTCTTTGCCAATGCAGCTGTCGCAGGTGGATATTCTATGATCAGTGTCGGCAAATCATGTCCCAAATTTGGCTCTACTGCATGACTAAATAGTAAGTCTAACCAGCTCTGGCGACGATTTGCTTCGCTATCATCAGCATCATTAAAATCAAATCCTATCAACCCTCTATCTTCTGCTACCGCTTGGAGCGCAGATAGGCTCGCTGTCAGTGGGTGTATACCAACAAAATCCATAAAAGCATCGACATAGCGATAGTGGCTCATCACCATTGGATGACCATACAGCGCCGTAAGCAACTCATTAAGCTCACCTGCCATATCATCGAGGCTGTAATTGGGCTGATACCACTCTAACATTGTAAATTCGATATTATGACGCACGCCTATTTCATTATCTCGAAACACAGGACAAATTTGATAAATAGGCACTTGCCAGCTCGCCAGTAAACGCTTCATCGCAAACTCAGGAGACGTATGCAAATAATAGGTACGAGGACGATCTTGATAGGTTACGTGCGCTGCCACTGATTGCAAAAAAGTGTCGGTGTTCCCTGCTTGCGATAAAAGCGGCGTCTGTACTTCCAGTACCTGACGACTGGTAAAAAACTGGCGAATATCACCGATAAACTTGGCACGCTGCTGTGCCATTGCCAGTGTCATGGTTGGGACGTAGTTAGGTTGATGACTAAAGGTACTGCTTGATTGGCTCATGACTGTCTACCGTGATTCACAAATAATAATGCTTCAATGACGTAGATTATTTATGTTTTTAAGAATAGGGCGTGTTGAACATTCGACCATGGCACTGACAGCGACTATTTTTTAGGCGATTCGATGTTAAAAATAATAAGCTTAGTCATTCTAAGCGCTTATTTTTAACGATGAAGCGGCAAAAAAGAGTCCTGTCCCCTGCTTTTATCGTTGGGGCTGATGCTAAAATTGCCCCAGACTGCGTTACAAATCTCGCTAAGGTATCTGCATTATCGTCGCTTTGTGCCTTGTCTGGAACCATTTTAGCGATCAGCAGTGCCTATTTGCGAATGTTCAACACGCCCTAGTATTTTTAAGTTGCTAGATTAGGATTGCCACTCACGGCGCAAGTGGTAATCACGCCTCAAACCATCAAAGTCAGCGCCATTCACTTGTTTGTCAGGATTTTCACCAGATATTTTGCTTCGCAATGAGGCATCATCTTGCATAATGTCATAAAACTTTGACAATCTGTCTGGGTTTGCTTTTAACTCAGACCACAAAAACAGGTTAAGCGGTAGCAGGTTGGACATAGACTGGGCAGGTATGATCGCTAGCTTCTCACATAAGGCATCATAGATGATTTGTGTACCACGTAGCTTGCCCTCTAATGTATAGCCAGCGATATGCGGTGTGGCGATTGTGAGCTTAGCTAGTAGGCTGTCAGCAACCGTTGGCTCATGCTCAAACACATCCAAAACCACTTGCCGCCCAGTATGAGCAATATCGTTCTTGAGATCATTTTCATTGACCACAGGGCCGCGCGCGCTATTAATCAATATGTTATCAGCAGGCATCATGGCCAATGTCTCTGCATTGATGAGATGACGCGTTGGATAGTCACTGCCTTTAGCATCACTGTCAACTTTCTCACTTGTCAGGGGCACATGCAAACTCACCGCGTTACTTTGAGAAAGCACCTGCTCAAGGCTGGCATTATTAATAGTAGAGCTTGGTAATAATGGATCGTATCCAAGCACCTGCCAGCCCAAGTCATTGGCATATTGAGCAAGCGTACTGCCAATATTTCCAAGGCCGATAATACCAAGTGTCACAGGCTGCTGCCAGTAGTTTGGACGCAGAGTCAAGATAGCCGTCAGTACATACTGAGCCACCGAGTGCTTGCTACAACCAGCGGCATTGGCAAAAGTAATATCGCGCGTTGCTAAATAGTCTTGGTCGACATGATCTGTACCGATAGTCGCTGAGCCAACAAATTGCACACTGTGATTTTCAGCCAACAGCGCCTCATTGACTTGCGTGACCGAGCGTATTAACAAAATATCTGGCTGTACTTCAGACAGCAGCTTTGCGTCAATATCACGACCAGCGACCGGTATAATTTTGACTGTTTGCCCAGACAACTGACCTAATGTAGCGTGATTAAAAAAATCATTCAGGCTAGCGATATTGCTATCAGCAACGATCGTGATACCTTTGGCCATCTGGTTTATCTTATTGTCCATAGCATCTGCAATATCATTGTTTGTCATTGGCAATTTTCTCTATCGATAAGGGTTTTCTATGTAGACTCATTTCCACTGACTGTGTCTTGTGCTGGATTATGTACTGGCGCTATGGCATTTGAGTCAGAGAGCGTGACGTCTTGCGGCGCAAATATCTCATTTTTGTGCTGCGATATCCACTCGCGCCATACGGCAAGACCGATAGCCAGTACCACAGGGCCGATGAACAATCCAACAAACCCAAATGCGGTTAGACCGCCCAACACACCGATAAAAATAATAATAAATGGGATTTTGGTCGCACCACTTATAACAATAGGTCGAATGAGATTATCCACCCAGCTAATAACAAACACGCCCCATAGTGCCAAACCAATCCCTTCTGCAGTATGTCCTTGGCTCAAGAGCCAGACAGACACACCGCCCCAAACAAATGGCGTACCAAAGGGAATCAACGCAATAATAAACGTGACAATGGTCAATAAGATAGGGCTTGGCGCACCAGCGAAGTAATAGCCGATACCAGCCAATAGCGCCTGAGCCAATGCCGTCAGCCCGATGCCGTATACCACCGCACGCGTGGTTGTACCTACAGAGTCAATATAACCGTCGATGCGATTGCCGATGATGTTACGCAGCGCTTGGCGAATCTGACGAACCAGACTGGTGCCATCACGATAAAAAAAGAATAGTGTCATCAGCGCCATACCCAGCTTAGCCAGACCACTGAACACCACGTCAAATGCTACCTTGCCATAATACAAGTGCGACTGAACCCAAAGACGGAAGGCTTCTAGCGTGCCTTCTGGGTTTTTATTGATTCGCCACAGTACGTCTTTGATTTGCTGACCGATAATCGGCAAGTCTTTAAATGAGTCAGGCACATCCAAATAGCCCACTTTAATACGATAGACCAAATTACTGATTAAGCTCAACGCTTCTTGCTGCAAAATAAACACACCAATAACCAATGGCACACCTATTATCAAGGAGATGCTCACGGTCATAATAGCAGCGCTAAAATCTGGACTCAGTTTAACTTTTTCGTGAAAAAACTCATAAATAGGGAACGTCACATACGCCAAAATTGCCGCCCACAATGCCGGTACAATAAAAAACTGCACCACTTTAAAGCATAATACGAACAGCGCAACCAGCAAAGTAATCGCAAGCAAGCGCTGGATAATAAATTCTTTTGTCCAATTTTCAATCATAGCGTATAAACCAAGAGCGGACAGCAAACGATAACTTTGCTGGCAAGTTTATAAATGTGTGATGAACATCAGCTTATAGACGCTGTCCATAAACTGTATCCATTAGCGAGGATGGTAGATTATAAGTATATAAAGAAAAAACGGTGTCAAACCCATTAAATCACATGGCAATACTGCGTATTTACAAACTATCACTCTGATAAATAACATCGCGAAAAACGCAGCTATTACGCTCCATTATGCAATAGATTATGATAATTATATAACGCTATGTTGTAATCTTTACTTACAACTTTGTCTATGCAAGCTTACTAGATGATGACCGGAATGACTAGCGCATAATGCATGGATTTACTGTGAAAAACAGTGCCATCGCAGCTGCTTTTATATTCAGCTATTAAACTGCAATCTTATCAGGGAATTCACTGGTGCGTTCTATTTGTCACGACAATTGATGTTATACTAAAGCAATTATTTTAAGCTTTTCAATATAGTTAAGTGCATTTGTACGCTTTTATTTTTGTCGTTGCATAAACATCGCATCTATCAAAGCAGATTCCAGACCCTCTTGTATCGTCTTCTTCTAGACTATCATAAGATCTCATTTTAGGATGGCACGATCATTTGGGATAGGAGGCATAAGCAATTATGCTTTTAAGCATTGTCTAAGCAATTATGTAGGATTTAGGCTTGTCATATCAACTCAACATTCGAGCTTGATAAGCAAGCACGCAGTTTTGAATGAATTTCGGACTTACTTTGATTTTATTTTAAATCAATACAGACTCACCAAATTTTAATAATATATCGATAGGAACAATAACAATGTCAAAAGACACTGATAATCCCAATCTTAACCCCTCACATGAAGCCAGCAAGACCAACAAACCACAAGATACGGTCACTTTTGCTTTAGCGCAGTCACATTTTTTGGTAGGCGATATCGCAACCAACGTTGAAAAAATGCGCACGCTTGCATTACAAGCACGCGAACAAGGTGCTGACGTTATCGTATTTCCAGAGCTGGCGCTACTAGGCTATCCTCCGCAAGATTTATTGCTACGCCCAAGCCTATCAGGCCGTGTCAAAAGCGCCTTATCTACCTTGAGTGATATCGACGATATCGTCATGATTGTCGGCTATCCGCATGTCGATCATCACGGTACTTTTAACTCCGCTGCTATCTTACATAATGGTCATCAAAAGGGCTTCTATCACAAGCAGATGTTGCCAAACTATGGTGTATTTGATGAGCGCCGTTATTTTGATAAAGGTCGCAATCAAGTCTTATTTGACTATAAAGGCATTACGATTGGCCTGCTCATTTGTGAAGATTTATGGGACAAAAACCCGATTGCTGAACTCAAAAAACAAGGTGCTGACCTCATTGTTAGCTTAAACGCCTCACCTTTTGAGATTGAAAAACAAAACAACCGCAAAGCCATGCTTGCCAAGCGCAGCCGTGAAAACAACTTGCCTATCGTCTATGTCAATGCAGTTGGCGGTCAAGACGATCTTGTATTTGATGGCGGCTCTATGGCTGTGCAAGCCGATGGCAGCGTGGCTCATGAAGCACCGCGCTTCATGAATCAGTTATTATTGGCCACTTTAGATGTCAAAACGGCTAAATTCAACAATCAAGCCAAAGCGCCTTTGTCTCTAAGCCGTGAGTCTGAGATGTATCAGGCATTGGTCGTCGGTCTACGCGACTATGTCAATCACTCAGGATTCTCTGGCATTATTGTTGGATTGTCAGGTGGTATTGATTCAGCACTGACACTCTGTATCGCGGTTGATGCGTTGGGCGCTGACAAGGTCTATGCTGTCATGATGCCGTATGAATATACCTCTCAGATCAGTCTAGAAGATGCACAGGCTCAGGCACGTCGCTTAAATGTCTCTTATACCGTGTGTCCTATTTTCGACGCCGTCGAAGGTATCCGTCATACGTTAGCGCCTCTATTTAACAAGTCACCAGCGGATACAACCGAAGAGAACATACAAGCCCGTGCTCGCGGTGTTGTGTTGATGGCACTGTCCAACAAGTTTGGTCATTTGGTGATCACGACAGGTAACAAATCAGAATTAGCGGTTGGTTACTCAACCTTGTATGGCGATATGGCTGGCGGCTTTGATGTACTAAAAGACGTGTATAAATCACAAGTCTATAAATTGGCAAGCTACCGCAATCGCCTAGAAGACACGCCTGTCATCCCTGAGCGCGTTATTACTCGTCCGCCATCTGCTGAGCTACGTCCAGATCAAAAAGATCAAGACAGCTTGCCTGACTATGATGTATTGGACGGTATCTTGATGTCTTATATCGATGAAGACATGGGCTATCAGGAAATTATCGATAAAGGCTTTGATGCTGAGATGGTCGCAAAAGTCATCAAAATGGTAGACAACAGCGAGTATAAACGCTTGCAATCGCCCATCGGTACAAAGATCAGCCACAAAGCTTTTGGACGTGAACGCCGCTATCCGTTGGTCAATAAGTGGTCCATTAAAGGCTAAATCGCACTTGCCTTTCAGCTTAGGGCGTGTTGAACATTTCGACCATGGCACTGACAGCGACTATTTTTTAGGCGATTCGATGTTAAAAATAATAAGTTTAGTCATTCTAAGCGCTTATTTTTAACGATGAAGCGGCAAAAAAGAGTCCTGTCCCCTGCTTTTAT
>Ga0207918_100064_pt1 | contig 21526 bp, 17 predicted proteins | sample DeeseametaMP0440_FD_184211 | JGI IMG/M metagenome (GOLD analysis project Ga0207918, IMG submission 184211) | Marine microbial communities from the Deep Atlantic Ocean - MP0440 (SPAdes) | ecosystem: Environmental > Aquatic > Marine > Oceanic | place: East of Rio de Janeiro, Brazil, South Atlantic... | reverse complement strand
CTTTGGAGTTGTTCCCATGTATTATCATTGAGCACTGTTCTTGCCATAATTTAGAGAGCCATGTTTGAAATAGTCTCTTTATTTTAAAGGCTTTATAATTACTTTTCCAGATTAGGGACACGCCCTAATATGTTTATAAAATTTTTTAAGAAAGTGATCTAAAGTGATCTGTAGCCAAGACCTAATTAATATAAAAGGTTAAGCTTACAGAAGTAATCTACTTTTAGCATAGAAGGGGTTTTATGATTTTATACAAATACATGTCATTATCAGGCGCGATGAAAGCTATTGAAACTTCATCCATTGGTTTTACTCATCTAGAGGATTTCAATGATCCTTTCGAATGTACTGCTTTGGGTTTTAAAGCACAATCAAATTCTTTCACAACATCCAAAATTGCTCAAAATGCTTGTAGAAATAGATTTTCTCGAGGATACGTTGTTCTATCTTTAACTAGACAACCACTAAATCCTTTGATGTGGGCTCATTATGGAGATTCTCATCAGGGAGTTGTTATTGGAATTGATGTTGAAGAAGCTAACTTGCATTCACTTTCTGATAATTTTATTCCGTATCAGCTTGGTGAGGTAATATATACAAAAACTAAACTGCACAATGACTTAGATCTAATAAGTGAAGATGAGTTAATGGATATTGGTCAAAATATTCTATTTGAAGGAAATATATTTAATCTTGCAAAAAGAGCTTTTTTATATAAATCATTAGACTGGGCTTACGAAGAAGAGGTGAGAGTAGTAAAAGAAGTTAAAAGCCTTAAAGCTAGTTATCACAGCGGGAAAGGAGTTTTTGGAGACTTCAATAAAATCACAATAGCAGGTCGACCGCTATACTGTTTTTCTATCCCTAAAAGCTCAATAAAAGAAGTATATTTAGGCAAAAATGTTTATAAAAATATATCGAGAGCAGCAACAGTCTCACAAGATGAGTACGCATTATTAATTCAGAGCTGGAAAAAACAAGGTATTGAAGTTTACCACTGTGAATGTGACTTAAATTCTTGGGATTTGAAGAAGAGAATTAGCAATTAACTAGGCAGTTACAGTGAATGATCAATAGTACAATTGAACCTACGTCAAAATGTCTCAATTCAAACTATTATATTCTTCTCTTCTCATATTATCCAAAAAAATACGAATGGCTTCTGTGTTTGATTGCCACTTACTATCTATTAATATTAAATGGCAATCTCGAGCATCGTAGCTATAAGTGAGTTTACAGAGATATAACCCAAGCCTAAAGAGCATTCAACTTTATTCAGCACAGATTTCCCACTGCGATTTGGTACTAAGATAGCACTGCATAACCGCTTTGCCAGACTGCGCATAGGCATCACTGACGATACGCTGATTGCTTGGCAAACGATATCTGATAATGGCTGGCTCATCATTGACGGTGGTCGTCCATCCAGTGATCTCATTACGGTCATTGTAGTTTGCTTGATTAGATGTGGCCATTTTGCCAAGTCCTGGCAGGTTATAAGAGACTTGCCTAAAGCTATAACTCATCGCTGCACCTTCAGCGCCCTCATACTGACAGTTTAGCTTTTTGTGTAATTTGTCTTGTTTATAAACGTAGCAGGTGGTCTCATCTGAAAACTGACCAACCCCGCAAAATCCTGCCGTTGCAACTGACATAGCACTGATGCATAACGCTATCCTTTTCATAATCATTCCTCAATAATTTATAAATCTTACTAGGGCGTGTTAAACATTCGACCATGGCACTGACAGCGACTATTTTTTAGGCGATTCGATGTTAAAAATAATAAGTTTAGTCACTCTAAGCGCTTATTTTTAACGATGAAGCGGCAAAAAAGAGTCCTGTCCCTGCGGGCTGATGCTAAAAATGCCCCATACTGCGTTACAAATCTCGCTAAGGCATCTGCATTATCGTCGCTTTGTACCTTGTCTGGAACAATTTTAGCGATCAGCAGTGCCTATTTGCGAATGTTCAACACGCCCTAATCATATTTGTCATCTATTTTTGTATCGCCAAATACGAGACAATACCTCTTAGATAGTAAAAAATTAGCAAACAAATATCAATTATTATATTTTTAAGGAAAACTCCTACTGATTAGATGGTATTGGTTATACTTTTATATTATTAAGATTATCTATCAATGAGTCTTATTGTTAGAAAGCTTCGATATCAAGATAGGTTCTATTCTTATACATACTGACGAGAGTAATGACTCAAGAGTGACTTTGGAGTTTGCCAGTATATAAATAATAAAGCGCTGAAATAGGCTAAAGTAGACAAATTTTAGGGTAGCAGCGTCTGCTGGTTTTTCGCTCGATAAAGTATTTTACCCAGTTATCTAAGATATAGAAAAGCTAGACATCGTGAAATGACTTTAAATAAGACAGGTTAATCCATAAGAATGCGCGATAATACCTATAAAAAGCGATATACAAGGTGGTTATAGATTTACCATCATAGTGCCTTATTAGCACATTAACCTCCACCACATATCAGACGGTTATGACCGACACGAGTTGGCAAATGCAGTCTACGCGCTTAATAGGATTACCTAATGACCAACCGTGACCTCATCATCTTTGTGACCCTCTCTTTTATGTGGTCACTCTCTTTTGTATTTTATCGGATTGGTGTGCCTGAGTTTGGGTCATTGGCTTTTGCCAGTCTGCGGGTGATTTTTGCCGGACTGGTCATGCTCGTATTTGTACTGCTAAAAAAGAAAAACAGAGTGGGTATCAAACAGCACTGGAAAATGCTGTCGCTGGTTGGTTTATTCTCCGCCGCATTGCCATTTGTGTTGTTTTCTTTTTCTGCGCAGTCAGTGAATGCAGGGGTACTCGCCGTACTAAACGCCTCTGTACCGATGATGAGCGGCTTTATCGCTCGCGTCTTCTTTAAAGACAGACTGTCCAAAAAACAAGCGCTTGGATTGGTGATTGGGGTAGTCGGGGTGATTATATTGATGAGCGAAAGTTTATTTGGTGGTGGCGATCAGGGCAAAGGCTTGGTCGAGGGATTATTACCGATGGGCTACGCGCTATTCGCTTGTGTGGGTTACGCGCTTGGCGCAAACATCACCAAAAACTACTTATACGATGTCTCGCCAGTTGCGATCACGGCAGGCTCACTCATCATCGGTAGCCTCATCATGCTGCCGGTGGCTTTTACTGAGTTTCCTTATGGCAAAGCGATCAGCATAAAGGCATGGGTGTCTGTAATCTGTATCGGTGTGTTTTCAACCGCCATTGCCCTTATTTTTATGAATCAGTTGATCAAAAATATTGGGCCAACGCGTGCCACGAGTATCACGTTAGTCATTCCAATTTTTGCGATTATTTTGGGCTATCTATTGCTTGGCGAGGCGCTAAATATACAAGCCATCATTGGTTCGATTGTAATATTGATCGGCACGTATTTGTCACTAGAGCTGTCAATTAAGAAAATGCTAAAGCCAAAAGACAAGACTCAGACGAACAGTATTTAAGGCTTAGTAAACAGTCTTCGTAGTAAACAAATACGAAGATTTGTATAGGTGAATATTGTTGTATCTGTTTGTAAATATTGCTTGGAATAATGAAATCTATCCCCTATAAATGTAGGCGCTAAACGTAGATTTACTAATGATATTATAAGTTTTTCTAAACAGCATTCGATAATAATCAGTATGAATGATGGTTGCTATAACTAAAGATCATAAATAGCAACAATAACCAATAGGACAGATTATGGCACACGATATTTTATTTGAGCCTGTAAAAATGGGCACACAAACGCTAAAAAACCGCATTATGATGGCCCCACTGACACGTCTGCGTGCTGTTGAGCCAGGCGATGTCCCTATCACATGGGCAGCAGAGTACTACTCGCAGCGTGCAGGGGCGGGCCTTGTCATCACTGAAGCGACGCAAGTATCGTTTCAAGCAAAAGGCTATGCAGGCGCACCAGGACTACATACTCAAGATCAAGTCACTGCATGGAAAGCCATCGTTGACAATGTCCATGCCAAAGGTGGCAAGATTGTCGTCCAGCTATGGCACACAGGACTTGTCTCACACGAAAGCGTACAACCTGAGCGCCGTGCGCCAATTTCAGCCTCAGATGTCGATGTAGGTATCCGTACCTCATTGCGTGATAGTGACAACCAAGCCATTCGCGCGGATGCCACGCCGCCGCGCCCAGCCAGTCTTGATGAGATTCAGCAAGTGATTGCTGACTTTGCGCATGCAACCAAGTGCGCGCAGGAGGCAGGGTTTGATGGTATTGAGATTCATGGCGCGCATGGTTATTTGCTGCATCAGTTTTGGGCCAAGCATACCAATCAGCGTGACGATGAGTACGGTGGCAGCCGCGAAAACCGCGCGCGTCTAACCTTGGACGTGATTGATGCTTGCGTAGAGGCATGGGATGCTGATCACGTGGGTATTCGTATTTCACCACTTGGCACATTCAACAATGTTGAGGGAGGCTACGAAGAAGACGATAACATTTGGCTGATTGAGCAAATCAATAAGCGTGGTCTAATGTATTTGCATCTGTCAGAGCCAGATTGGGCAGGTGGTACGCCTTATAGCGATGAGTTCCGTCAGCGTGTCCGTGATGCGTTCGATCAGACCATCATCGCGGCGGGTGGCTACGATGCCGATAAAGCAGAAAAAAATATCAAGGCAGGTTATATCGATGCAGTAGCATTCGGTCGTGATTATCTTGCCAACCCTGATCTCGCTGAGCGTATCCAAAAAGGCGCACCGCTCAATGAGCAGCATCCAGAGTCTTTCTATGGTGGCAGCACGGTTGGCTACACTGATTATCCGTTTATGGATCAGGCGCAATAGTTTATTTGTCGGTTCTGCTGACTAAATAGCTAAATTATGCTTCATAAAAGCCCTCTGACTATTGATAGTTAGAGGGCTTTTTTGTGCTTCTATTTTCATTATGTACCAAAATTGCCTGTTTGATAATCACGGAACGTTTGTCGTAGCTCATCTTGGGTGTTCATCACAAAGGGGCCGTGACCTGCGATAGGCTCTCCGATAGGCTCACCACTTAACAACAGTAGTTTGGCAGGAGTGTGTTCATCGTTATCGGTAGAATAGGTGAGCTCAATAGTATCGGTAGCAGCATCAGATAAAGGTACAGATTGAGAATCTACAGATGGTTTAATCGGCACTGCAAACTGAATCAGATTGCCTGCACTGATAGATGTGCCATTGACCAGTACTCGGCCTTCTTGTACGAGCAGTAACGTATTGTACGTGCTAGGTACTTCGAGTATCGTTGTGCCTGCGGTATGCAGCGCGATATCCCACATGTTAACTGGCGTAAAGGTATCTGCACTGCCAGCAACGCCGTGCCAGTCGCCTGCAATGATAGCAACGTGACCGATCACGGTTCGCTCATCGGCGTCACTGTAATCCATTAACTCGATAATAGGCATCTCAGCACGTTTGATAAATTGATATTTAGGATCAGTCAGCTTGTGCGCGCTTGGCAGATTGACCCACATTTGCACCATACTAAACACACCACCGCGCTGCCCAAAGCTTTCTGAATGAAACTCTTCGTGTAGAATGCCGCGACCAGCGGTCATCCATTGCACATCGCCTTCCAAAATCTCCCCACGCCCACCGATTGAGTCAGCATGACTGATCTCACCTGAGTACGCGAGGGTGACGGTCTCAAAACCTTTATGAGGGTGTTTGCCAATGCCATGTGGCTGCGTCTGATAATCAGGATTTGGTGCAAACGTCGTCGGCTCGCCATAATCAAATAGTAAAAATGGATCGGTATGACTGTAATTGAAGTCTGGTTGGTCATCGACATAATTGATCAATGTTTTCACAAAAAATCCGTCACCGACCCAATGCGGTGCTTTATCACCATGAATCTGTTTGATTGGGCGCATCGAGTACCTCGCAATTCTATCTAGCATAAATAACAGTAAGTGAATATTATACTATAATTCTATAGTGTAATGAACTTATGTCGTGTTTATTTTATGCTATCAAATGCGACTGCTTCTTAAACCACCTCGCCACTCACAAAGCCACTGGCCCAAGCCCATTGGAAGTTATAACCACCAAGCCAGCCTGTTACATCGAGCACTTCGCCGATGAAGTACAAGCCCTCTTGCAAATTGCTTTGCATGGTCTTTGAGGATACTTCGTCAGTTTTTATGCCGCCGCGTGTGACCTCAGCCGTACGGTAGCCTTCAGTACCAGAGGGCTTGAGCTGCCAGCCATTGAGAGTAGCGCCAAGCTCACTCAGTCGCTCATCTTTGATATTGGCAAGCTCAGTATCTTTGATATCGTCCCAAAGCTGGGTTTGTAGTGCTGCCAATAGTTTTTTGGGTAGTGCGTTGTCTGTGTTTTCTGCCAATACAGTACGGATCAGTTGGCGTGGGTGTGACTTTTTGCGGGTGAGTAAAATATCGGTGACATCTACATCGGGCAGTAGGTTAATGCTGATCGTCTCACCACTGTGCCAATAGTTCGATAGCTGGAGCATGGCAGGGCCAGAAAGCCCGCGATGGGTAAACAGTACAGGCAGTTTAAAAGAGATACGCTCATTGCTGGCAATGACTGGTAGGCTGATGCCTGCTAAGCTACGAATCAGCTTGCCTGTTTTGTCCGTGAAGGTAAATGGTACGAGACTGGCATCGGTTGCTATCAGTGTATGCCCAAACTGCTGCGCTAGCTCGTAGCCAATGCCGCTTGCGCCCATCGTTGGAATAGACAAACCACCAGTGGCTACCACTAACGACTCACAACGATAGCGCGTCTGTGACGATTGACTCTCGCTTGCGACGTCTTTTTTGCCAAGCTTTTTGCTGGTTATTAGCTCAAACCGTTTTGCTTTATCATGGTCAGTCGTCTGTACATGATTGATTTGGGTATTGAGCTTGATTTGCACACCGACAGCCGTACATTCATCAAGGAGCATAGTGAGGATATCTTGGGCAGAATCATTACAAAATAGCTGCCCGTGTTCACGCTCATGGTAGGGAATCTGATGCGCCTCTACCATGCCGATAAACTCCCAGCTTGGATAGCGACTCAGTGCCGACTTACAAAAGTGAGGGTTGGCACCGATAAAATGCTCAGGCTCGACGAAGTAATTGGTAAAGTTGCAGCGGCCACCACCTGACATCAAAATCTTTTTGCCCGCTTTATTGGCATGATCTATGACCAAAACGCGACGACCACGGCGACCGGCGGTGAGCGCACAATACAATCCTGAAGCGCCAGCGCCGACGATGATGACGTCATAGTGAGTAGAGGGGTGTGCATTGTGGTGATTAGTCATTGCGGTCTCGTAAAACAATCATTTAAAAAAAGGTGATAACAAAACCAATTGTATGTGTTAATAATACAGATCGGCGGTGTTGTCTAAAGCAGTATCGGTAGGGTAGCTATTGTCCATATTTCATTTGAGGTTACAAGGATTAAATGTGATATCCGATGAGCTGTGACATGGCATCTGCATATCAAGCGCACTCTTGATTGTGATGTTGCAATAATCCTTACTAATAATTCTTCAATAACCGCTGCTATCAATCACCAAGTATACAGATGTACAGCGAAATTGTTATGATTGACTGATGATGTCTTGCAACCGACACGCTTATTTGTCAAACTATCGCTGAGTGTCACGCATTATGGAAGATGACTCTTATTGCCTGCATGGTTAGTCGTTATAGACGACTTTCTATGTAAGTCATGATAATTAAAAGGAACAATACTATGACCCAGAAATCATTTCCAATCTCAGCCGAGTTTATGGCTGCTGCCAATACCACCCCTGAAAAGTATCTCGAAGACTACAATCAATCTATCGAATCAACCGAAGCAAATGATGCGTTTTGGGCGAAGCGTGCTGAGCTGATCGACTGGATAAAAAAACCGACCAAAGTCAGCAATGTCAATTATGACTTAGACGATTTCAGTATTAAATGGTTTGAAGATGGCGAGCTGAATATCTCCGTCAACTGTCTTGATCGTCACCTCGAAAAAGATCCATACAAGCCAGCTATTATTTGGGAAGGGGATCACCCTTCACTACACAAGATTATTTCTTTTAAAGAATTACATGAAGCAGTCTGTCGTCTGGGCAACTCGCTACGCAAGCTTGGCGTTGGCAAAGGGGATCGGGTCACGTTATATATGCCAATGATACCCGAAGCCATGGTTTCGATGCTGGCATGTGCGCGTATTGGCGCAGTGCATTCTGTGGTATTTGGTGGGTTTTCTGCTGAGAGTCTAGGCAATCGTTTGATAGACAGTCGCTCAAAAGTCGTTATTACGGCTGATGAAGGTTTACGTGGCGGCAAACACACACCGCTCAAAGCCAATGTCGATCATGCACTAGAAATGGATGGCACAGACAGTGTCGAAAAAGTCATCGTCGTCCACCGCACAGGCAACTCTATACCGATGAGCGGTCGCCGCGATGTTTGGTATCACAATCTCGTTGATGGGCAATCAGAGATCTGTGAGCCTGAAGTGATGAATGCCGAAGATCCATTATTCCTATTGTATACCTCTGGCTCAACGGGTAAACCCAAAGGCGTTTTGCATACCACAGGGGGTTATATCACTTATGCCTTGTCTACCTTCCGTGATGTCTTTGATGTCAAAGAAGATGACGTTTATTGGTGTACCGCAGATGTGGGCTGGATCACAGGTCATACCTACTCAACATATGCACCGCTCGCCAATGGCACCACGACAGTCATTTTTGAAGGGGTGCCAGAGTATCCAACATGGGCACGTATCGGACACATCATCGACAAGCACGACGTGACCATTTTATACACCGCCCCAACGGCGATTCGAGCGATGATGAAAGAGGGTGATGCCTTTGTACGTGAGTCGGATCGCTCAAGCCTGCGTTTGCTGGGTTCAGTCGGTGAGCCAATCAACCCAGAAGCGTGGGATTGGTACTATCATGTCGTTGGTGACAGCAAGTGTCCCATTGTCGATACGTGGTGGCAGACCGAGACAGGCGGTATTTTGATGGCACCGATTCCGGGAGCGGTCGATCTTAAGCCAGGTGCCGCGATGACGCCGCTGTATGGTATTAAACCTGAAGTCGTCAATGCTGAAGGCGCAATCATGGAAGGCGCTGCCGAAGGTAATTTGGTCATCAGTACTGGTTGGCCTGGGCAAATGCGTACGATCTACAATGACCATCCGCGCTTTTTGAAAACCTATTTTAGCGATTATCCCGGCTATTACTTCACAGGTGATGGTGCGCAGCGTGATGAAGACGGACATTATTGGATCACAGGCCGCGTGGATGACGTGCTAAACGTCTCAGGGCATCGCTTGGGTACGGCAGAGATTGAGAGTGCATTGGTTGCTCATCCGGCTACTGCCGAGGCCGCGATTGTTGGTATGCCGCATGAGATTCGCGGGACAGGTATCTGTGCCTTTATCATTCTAAAGTCTGGCGAAGAAAAAACAGACGATCTAAAAGCGGAGCTAAAACGTCATGTGCGTGCCGAGATTGGGCCGATTGCGACCTTAGATGCTATTTATATGGTGGATGCGCTGCCAAAGACTCGCTCAGGAAAGATTATGCGTCGCATCCTGCGTAAGCTGGCAGAAGGTCAGTATGTCGGATTGGGCGACTTATCTACACTGGCGGACAGCTCAGTGATCAATGATTTGGTAGAAGAAGTCAAAGCGAGCCGCGGAGAGTAGTTGCGTTAGCCCGTCTATCGGGCACGCGAACGGTGCTATTTCAACTTTGATATCCGTTCAGCAACGTCAAATAAAAGCCATGTTATCGTGAATAGCATGGCTTTTTTACGCAGACGATATTGATATTGCGGCGTTTTGACGATTCAATATCAATGGTCAACGAACATTGCTACCTACTAGTTGCCCGCCATATAAGAGATCGTTTTGCCATAATACTCGATAAGGTTTCCTGTCATTATGACTGATCATACTTTGCTTTCAACGGATAAATCTTCACCAAAAATCGCGATCATCGGTGGTGGTCTGACAGGGCTACTGACTGCCACATTGCTAGAGCGTATCTTGGACACTGACAATGTGTGCTCAAATGCACCGCACATCACGATATTTGAAAAGTCACGCAGTGTGGGCCGTCTAGCAACGCGCTATCGCACTGACAGTGAGACGGGCCGCAACTGGCAATGGGCGTTTGGGGCACAGTTCTTTACGGCAAAAACCGCTGAGTTCCAGCAATTTATTGCCCCTTGGCTAAAGACAGGGCTGCTACAGCCATGGTGTGCCCGAGTGGTTGAGCTGACACCCGCAAATGATAATGGTCAATCGCCTGATATCCAAAGTAAAGAGCAGTGGGATACCGTGCACGCGCGCTATATCAGCACGCCAAAAATGACCAGTTGGGGACGTGAATTGGCCGCTGGGCTCAAGCACACAAACATAGTGTTTAAGACGCGTGTGGCTCCGCTTGGTAGGCATACCACTCACTCAGATGATAAAAAAACTGAGCTATTTGATGAGACAGGGGAGAGCCTCGGTTGGTTTGACTGGGTCATTTGTACTGCACCAAACGGTCAGGCAGTAGAGCTGATGGCAGACAGTGGATTTAGTCAGCAAGTTAACATCACCCAGCCGCAGATGCAGGCCTGCTATACGTTGATGCTCGGTTGGGACAATGCCCAAGAATTACCTGAAACATTGAACTCTCAAACAGCACCGCAATGGGATGTTGCTTATTTAAATAGTGAGGTACTCGATAGAATATTTATTGAGCATCATAAACCCGTTCGTGATGAGCTATTACCAAGCATCACCATTCATGCGCGTAATGACTGGTCACAAGTCCACGTCGATGATGATTTGGAGACAGTCAAAGCCACGTTATTAATGGCAGCGCAGCAAGCCTTAAACTGGGACAAAGATAGTGCTCCAAGCCAAACAGATTGTCATCGCTGGCGCTATGCGGCTACTATAATAGATACAGATACTAAAGAGCTAGGTATCTTAGTCGATGAAACCAGACAGTGGATTGTCAGTGGTGACTGGTGCGCACGCGGCAATATCGAAAGCTGCTATCAGGTAGCTCGGCAGACAGTAGAGGCAGTCTGTAGGGCACGATCTATATGAGTTGATTGCTGGCTGGCTGAATCTATCGGCTGCCAGTCCCTAGAAAGGTTTTTACGTATTTATAGCGATAGGTATCGAGATTTGAGCCTGTTATAAATAGCGAGGCAAAAAAAAGCCCACAGAGGAGGTGCTGTGGGCTGAGGAAAACGGGCTGTGCAGATTGATCACAAGTTCCGTGGTCGTGATTTATTATAGTTATCGGCTTTCTATACACTCATTTATTAGGGCAATAATAACCAATACAATAGGTACATATATTTGCTTACATATTTAAGTGTACAAGTGTTTTGTGACAGTTGATATCATAACTCAGTTGCTTGCTATTTGGTTATTTTGGTTACAGTATATTACTTTGTAAAAATACTCGGCTGCACGATCACAGCATAGACTCTATTATTAGGAAGTAAGAAGAAAGACGCAGATAAGTAAATAGCCTGTGACCAACTATCGAGCCCTGTACATAATAGGACGTTACATTAGGTAGCAGATTGTTTTTAAGAATTTTATAATGCTTTTAATAAAAGATACAAATGATTTCAATGGGTTATACCATTATGAAACGAATGACTCGATGTTGATGGTTTGAATCATTCAATCATTAAAGAGATGGCATGACGGCATGACGGAAAAATGCTAAGCTATCTGCCATTATTATGTCGATATTACACTGGGTTTGCCATGACTGAGAGCACGCATTTGCATACGCAGGAGCCGTCAAGTTCGCAAAATACTAAAAGTATTTTTAACTTGCCCAACAATCTTACGATTGCTCGTATCTTGATGATTCCGTTGTTTGTTGCGATTGCGTACTGGCCACCTGCTATGGGCATCGGTATGCCTGCAATCTCAGACAACGTCATTGCGCGAGTGGGGATGAGTGAGTTTAGCGATAGCCTATTGCGCCATTTATTATTAACCAGCGTCTTTATTATTGCAGCAATTACCGATTGGCTAGATGGTTACTTTGCTCGTAAGCTGAATGTCATGTCAGCGTTTGGGCGCTTTTTGGACCCAGTTGCTGACAAGCTGATGGTGGCAGCGGCCTTGATCGTTTTGGTGCAATGGCATCCCAATATTATTATGGCAATCGCTGCGATCGTCATCATCTCACGTGAGATCGCTGTATCCGCATTGCGCGAGTGGATGGCAGAGCTTGGCAACCGAACCAGTGTCGCTGTGTCCTATGTGGGCAAATTAAAAACGACCTTTCAGATGATAGCGATTACAGTACTGTTATTAAACTGGGAGTCGCTTGAGACGGTCGGTTATGCGCTGATGGTCGCCGCTGTTATATTGACGCTTTGGTCAATGATGATTTATCTCAAAGCTGCGTGGCCTTATTTGAAGCAAAGCGGCTAATAGTAAGACAAACAATCGTAACCTGCATAAAAAACGCCAGTCGCTTAATGCAACTGGCGTTTTTTATTTGTCTATTCTTACTGTTTTAACGACTGAAGCATTACAGCTCTATCGAAAAATTCTCACCTAAGCTTTTTTCAATGGCAGTGTCAGTGACTGCCGCCGCCGCCATTCTGACAGCACTAGTGATGGCATTACCATTTGCCCAGTACTCAGCACCATGAGGGACGACTTTGATCAGCTGTACTTTTGGGTCTTCTTTACCTTTTTCAAAGTAAGCGTTATAAGTCATTGACCAAAGCTCATCTAACTTGTCTTTATCATCTACCAGCTCCGCTTTACCAGTGATAGACAGATATTGTTTGTTGTCTTGGCTGACATAGGCCAAATTGACTTGTGGATCGTTTTTGATGTTATCGATGGTCTCACAAGGGCTGTGACCGATAAACCAAATTTCTTTGGCACCAATACTGGTCTCGGTGGTATTCATGGGGCATGAGTGGAGATGGTTCTCACTGGTGCGCGTGGTCATCATCGTATATTTGATGTCTTTTACCATTTCTTGGATGGTGTCCATTTGTTGTTGCTTGCTCATCGTAGTTATCCTTTACTATTTAAAATTTGGAGTAAAAATTATTATTCGGTAAGAGTGATCTAGAGTACTGATAAGGTGGTCAATGACGCCTATTAACAGTTATCAATATAGCGATATCACCTAATAGAACGATACAGCTGGTCTGTAATACCCTGTGAAAGTTTGTAATTATCTGCGTGATTTTATTCAGTAGACGATTTATCAATCAAAAAATACTGTCTAAAAACAACCTTACCAAAAATAAGGCAATAAAAAACGCCAATAAACCGAGGCATATTGACGTTTTGGGCGACTCAGTAACCGTAGGCTTATCTGAGCCAAATGAAGTTATATATGGCTTCTAAACTATAGCGATATTTCAAACTGCTCGCCGATATCTTCTGCGGTTTTGCCATCTTGTAGGGCTGCTGCTGCCATTTTGAACATATTAATAGTAGAGCTGCCACCTAACCAGCACTCAACGCCATGTGGAACGACCTTGATTAACTGTACGTTTGGATCTTCTTTACCATGTTCAAAAAACGCATTGTAGACTGGTGACCATAATTCTTCTAATTTGTTTTTATCTGTTGGTAACTCAGCATTGGCGCTGACAGAGACATAGTCTTTTTCATCTTTAGAAGCATAAGACAAGCCAACTTTTTGATTGTTCTGAATGTCTTTGACCACATCTGAGGTTTTATCACCGATGAACCAGATCTCTTTACCACCGATACTCGCTTCGCTGGTCGTCATTGGCCAAGCATGTACATCACCTTTACTGTTGACGGTGCTTAACATCGCAAATTTTACATCTTTAATAACGTCCTGTATTTTGTCGATTTGTTCTTGCTTGTTCATAAGAATTTCCTTTTTTATAGTGATTAGCGTTAATAAGTTGTAGTAATAATTTTTATTCAAGGTAGATGTGATAGGTCTTAAAAAACATCGCCTTAACAACTGGCACTAGAATACCGAGTAGCGGGCCTACATTTATATAGGTGCCCAGTAATGCGATGTGAGTGTTTGTAAGGAGTATGAGGGTTAGGTAAAAATTGCGACGCCGAGTGTCGTCACTGTATTTGAATGCTATCTAAACATTCATGAGCTAAACACTCATGGGCGGATTATTGAATTGATTGATTGTGTCATTGAGCATGTAGTTAGCGGCGACACCATATCAGTTATCAGCAATTTATCTTGGTTTAAACCTGCTTATTATAGGTCTTCTTGTTATAATACCCAGACCATTTACTTAGCATGGCAGAGATGCCTTGATCTTACGGATTATGCCTTTATGATGACCATCGCCGGACAACCGTTTCTTACCGATTTTCAGACGCAGCAACTCATCAGTCAGTTCCAGCAAAAAACCAAGCTAAATGTTAGTCAAATAAGTACTCAGCAAGTGTATGTACTCTCACGCGAATTGAGCGGTGAGGAGCACAAAAAATCCTTAGACTTGTTTGGGATCAAAGAAGCGATCGCGCTTACCACGCCACAAGACAACCAACTGCAAGTGATCGTTGCGCCGCGCTTTGGCACTATCTCACCATGGGCGAGTAAAGCCACCGATATCTTTAATAACTGTGAAATCGAGATCAACCGTGTTGAGCGTGTCGTGGTTTATACGCTAACGCTTGAGAATGAAGCGGCTGACAACAAGCTACCCGCTGCCGCTGAGCAGTTATTGTTTGACCGTATGACTCAGAGCTTGGTTTATGATTTGAGCGATGTCAGCAAGTTGTTTGACGATCAAGCGCCAGCCTCACTGAATCATATCGATGTCATCGGACAAGGTCAGTCAGCGCTAGAGTCGGCCAATACCGAGTTCGGTTTTGCGTTATCCAGCGAAGATATCGACTATCTGATGAATGCGTATGTCAATGAATTAGGTCGCAATCCAACGGACGTTGAGCTGATGATGTTTGCACAGGCGAACTCAGAGCATTGCCGTCATAAGATCTTTAATGCCCAGTGGACCGTTGATGGTGAGGTGCAGCCAAAATCACTATTCCAAATGATCAAAAACACCTATCAGTCGAACCCACAAGGCATCTTATCAGCCTATAAAGATAACGCCGCTGTGATGGCTGGGTCTGATGGCATGCGTTTTTATCCTATCCCAACGGACGCGATGGATGCCAATTCAATCCATCCTTATGGATTCCATCAAGAAGACATCGATATCTTGATGAAAGTTGAGACGCACAATCACCCAACGGCAATTGCTCCGTATTCAGGTGCGGCAACGGGTTCTGGCGGTGAGATTCGTGATGAAGGTGCGACAGGTCGTGGCGGTAAGCCAAAAGCGGGTCTAGCAGGATTCCATGTGTCACACTTGCATATCCCAGAGCTGTCCGAGAAATGGGAGCAGTCAGGCCAACTGAGCACGCAGGACTATGGTACGCCGGAGCGCATGGCGACTAGCCTTGAGATTATGACGGAAGCGCCATTAGGTAGCGCCAACTTCTCAAACGAGTTTGGTCGTCCAAACCTATGCGGTTATTTCCGTAGTTTTCAGCTAGATACCTCTACGGCAAAAGACGGTAGCGAGATGCGCGGCTACCACAAGCCAATCATGCTGGCAGGTGGTTACGGCAATATCAAACGCAATCTGATTGAAAAAAATGCAATTAAAAAAGGTGATTTGCTTATCGTCTTGGGTGGCCCTGCAATGCAAATCGGTCTGGGCGGCGGGGCAGCATCGTCAGTCGATAGTGGCGAGCTTGATGAAGGTTTGGACTTTGCTTCAGTCCAGCGCGATAACGCTGAGATGGAGCGTCGCTGTCAGGAAGTCATCGATCGCTGCTGGGCCTTAGCTGGCGCGAACAAAGACGGCAATGACAATTCGGACAACAACCCTATCGTCTCGATCCATGATGTTGGCGCAGGCGGTCTGTCTAACGCCATGCCGGAGCTGGTCAATGACCATGAAATGGGCGCGCATCTGAACTTGCGTAAGATCCCATCGTTAGAAGCGGGCATGTCGCCAATGGCCATCTGGTCTAATGAGGCGCAAGAGCGTTATGTGCTGGCGATTCGCCCAGAGAGCAAAGATCAGTTCGATGCGATCTGTGCTCGTGAGCGCTGTCCATATGCCATCTTGGGCGAGGCGACGGATATCCGTCAGCTCATCGTTGATGACGAGCTATTAGCTGAGCAACCAGTCGATATGCCGATGCAAGTACTACTCGGCGGTACACCAAAAATGCAGCGCAGCTTTGAGCGTACTGATAGCACCTTACCAGCATTAGAGCTTGGTGATGTTAATCTAGCCGAGTCAATTACCGATGTATTGCGTCACCCAACCGTGGCGAGCAAATCATTCTTGATTAGCATTGGTGACCGCTCTATCACCGGTATGGTCGTGCGTGATCAGTATGTGGGTCGCTATCAAGTGCCTGTATCAGATTGTGCGGTGACGGCGTCAGGCTTGGTGGCGCTAGATGGTCAGCCGATGACTGGTGAAGCCATGAGTGTCGGCGAGCGTACGCCTGTTGCCCTTATCAATCCAAAAGCCTCTGCGCGTCTGGCAGTCGGTGAAGCGATTACTAACATCGCGGGCGCGCGTATCGCTCAGTTGTCTGATATCACCATGTCAGCGAACTGGATGGCAGCGTGCGGCGATGATGCAGAAGATGCGGCACTATTCGATGCAGTACATGCAATCGGTGAAGAGCTGTGCCCAGCACTCGGTATCGCCATCCCTGTTGGTAAAGACTCGCTATCTATGCGTGCTAACTGGACTGATGAAGAGGGCGCTGACAAATCAGTCGTCTCGCCAATGAGTTTGGTTGTGACTGCGTTTGCTCCTGTCGTTGACGTCGCAAAAACGCTAACCCCTGAGCTAATCAATGGTGACAGCGCGTTCTACCGTATTGACTTATCTAAAGGTAAATTGCGTCTAGGCGGTTCGATCCTTGCGCAAACGCTGAGCCAACTCGGTAACGACTGCCCCGATCTAGCGCAGCCAAGTGATTTGATCGACTTCTTTAACTTTGTCCAAGCGGGCAACGCGCAAGGCGTCATCAGCGCTTATCACGATATCGGTGATGGCGGTCTGCTTGCGACCATCGCAGAGATGCAGTTCACCAGCCGTCAAGGTATCAAGCTGTCATTAGATGATGACAACTTACTCGGTCAACTGTTCAGTGAGGAGCTGGGCGCAGTCATCCAAGTATTGCCAGAAAACGTCGCAGCGCTCATGCAGTTGGCAGAAGAATTTAACGTCAGCGATATGCTCAGCCTTGTTGGTCAAAGCTCAGAAGAAGACAACCTATTAATCCAAACGCCTTTGCACATGGGGGATGACACGCTACGCTTTAGCCGTACTGAATTGCAGCAAGCGTGGACGCAGGTCAGTTATCAAATCGCCCGCCTGCGTGATAATCCAGAATGCGTGCAACAAGAGTATGACTTGATTGCCGATACTAATTATAAAGGTCTTATCGCTGCGCCAAACTTCGATCTCAATCAAAAGATCGAGACGCCATATCTGAACAGTCGTGAAGACAAGCCAAGAGTCGCTATCCTACGCGAGCAAGGTGTTAACGGTCAGACCGAGATGGCAGCAGGCTTCACCCAAGCGGGCTTTGAAGCGGTTGATGTACATATGAGCGATCTACTGAGTGGTCGCATCAATCTGCGTGACTTCGATGGTCTGGTCGCTTGTGGTGGCTTTAGTTACGGCGACGTCCTCGGCGCAGGCTCTGGCTGGGCGAACTCTATCTTGTTCCATGACGAATTGCGTATGCAGTTTGTGCGCTTCTTTGCCCGTCCGGATACCTTTAGCTTGGGTGTCTGTAACGGCTGTCAGATGATGGCTCAGTTAAAAGACCTGATCCCAGGTGCAGAAAACTTCCCACGCTTCGTAGCTAACAAATCCGCGCGTTTTGAAGCGCGTACGGTCAACGTCAAAATCGAGCGTACCAAGTCCATCTTATTCAAAGGCATGCAAGACAGCATCTTGCCAATCGCTGTCGCGCATGGTGAGGGTCTTGCCACCCTAAACGCTACTGAAATCGATGGTATGGCGAAGCACGGTCAGCTCGCCATGCGTTATGTCGATAGTCAAGGTCATCCGACCGAGACGTATCCGCTCAATCCAAACGGTTCGCTCGGCGGTGTCACGGGTCTGTGTAGCACCGATGGTCGCGTCACGATTATGATGCCACACCCTGAGCGTAACCTAAAAGCCTACAATCATAGCTGGAAACCTGAGCAGTGGGATGAAGATGGTGCATGGATGCGGATGTTCCGTAATGCGCGGGCTTGGTTGCGTTAAGCTAAGCTTATACAGTGATTGAGCAATAGAAAAAGGTGGGCTAAGGCTCACCTTTTTGTGTTTATGATATTTAGCTTAATTAGATCCAGAAAAAACATATAGATAAGTACTTCAATGACGTATATAATAAGAGATAAAGATAAAGGATATTGAATGTTACATTTCATCGAAACGCCAATATTTACTAAGCAAGTACTGAAACTATTAGATGATGAAGCTTATAAAGAGCTACAGGAAAATCTAATCAATAATCCAGAACAAGGTGATTTGATTCAAGGTACAGGGGGCGTTCGAAAAACCAGATGGGCACTTAACCAAGGTAAGAGTGGCGGTATTCGGATTATCTATTATTTTGTGAATAGTCAAGGCATATTTTTTATGCTGCTCGCTTATCCGAAGAATAAACAAGCCTCTCTATCAAGCGAAGAGAAGTCTGGTTTATACAAACTGACTCAACAAATTAAAGAGGTGTATAGCCATGAGCAATGAATTTTACGATGATTTATCTAAATCACTAAATCAAGCATTGGCGATTGCTAAAGGACAGGCTCAGCCTAGCCGCCAGTTTACCCATGACGTGCCTAGTATTAAGGAAATAAGAACTAAGACAGGGCTATCGCAACAGCAGTTTGCCGATAAACTCAATATCAGTTCGCGTACCTTACAAAATTGGGAGCAAGGTACTAGAAACCCAACAGGGGCTGCCGTCACATTAATGCGCTTATTGAATAAAAAGCCTGAGTTAATTGCCGAAGCTTAATTGATCAAAAACAGTCAATCTTATCTTGGTCACGCACTCGGTGGGATTATGGATGTGTGTGAAAGCGATGACGCCTGGATGCGTATGTTCCGTAATGCGCGGGCTTGGTTGCGTTAAGATAATTTGAATTAGTTTGGATAATAAAAAAGGTGGGCTTTGGCTCACCTTTTTTGTGTTTGGAATTTGGTGATCTATGGAAGGTTAATGTGGAGCTGCGACCCCCAACGATTTGATGGAGCTGTTTCCCGCCTTCCGCTTTTATCTTGGCTGGCATATGAGGAAGGGCTAAGTGAAGCACTGCTTCACCCTGACGCAAGAGAAAATCTATGATTTTCTAGTCGCTAAGGCTGGGGTCGTTCCTGACGCAGCGATAATGCCTCTAGCCAAGCGCCTGCAACCCTGTGCTGCACCAAGTATATCCGCCACAATCAGGGCTAAACTGCGCCTTAAGGCAACTATTTAGAATAAGTTTCAAGTTTGCTTAATATTAATCAATGAATTAACTTTTGAGCGAGATAATGTTTACGAGGCTGAAAAATTATTCAATATTAAGCTTGAAGTGATCCCTAATAGTCTCGATGTATTTAGAATCCTTATATAAATAAGGTGTCAATAACAAATAAGGGTTATTAATGAGTATTGTAATTAAAGGTCAAGCGGTTGTTAACATAGACAATAAATCTGTAATAGTGACAGATTTTGATATTGAGACAGAAGTGCATGATGCTAGCAGACAAATGGGCGCAGAATATTTGCACATTGTGACTGGCAATGCAAATGGTGAAGAGTTAGTTTGGCATGTATATGAATACCCAGAAGGTGGCGTTAATTTGGTGGAATACCAATCTAATTTGAATTTAGAGGAATCTCCTACTTTTGAAGGTTGCGTGGAGTGAGGTATAGTATAGGTTAGCAATTATAAAGAGGTCAGCTTATAAGCTGACCTCTTGACATGATAGTAATAATATTATTAAAGCAATTTCAGTTTAGGCTTGATGTTTTCGCTAATTAGATTGAATGATATATCATCTAAAATTTGATAGCCAAAATCTAGATTTTCATAAAAATTTCTGCCTTCTTTCTCTAAAAGAACCTTAACTATCTTATTTAATAAGATAGGTTTTTCACGCTCAATTGGATCAGGCTCTGTCTTACTGTATCCTCGTTTACTAAACTCGATACAGTTTCTTCGATTATGCCAGTCAGTCAACAAGCCATTCACGTGTAAATTATAGTTCATAGCTACAAGTGATACTTTCCAGTATTTTTTATAATTTATCAAATTTGGTAGGCTGAGATTATTCGGAGCCATGGCAACGAATGCTTCTTTTGGCATTAAAAAACTAGATGCAAATTTATCTGCTTCATGCTCCTTATCCTTCATGTTTTCAAGCACATTTTTATCATCACTATGAAGGACTAAGTGTCCAAGTTCATGAGCAGCATCAAAGCGCATTCTTTCTGCTGATTTTGCTGTATTCAAAAATACTATAGGTCGCCCATCATGATAAAAAGAAAATGCATCAACTTCTTTTACTTCTAGGGGTAAGCGGAATACCGCAATACCATGTGATTCGAGCAAAGCAATTATATTTTTAATCGGTAGTACACCTAATTGCCAATCACCACGAAGTGTTAAAGCAGCTTTCTCAGGCTCATTAACTAAAGTATCAATATCAAAGCCTTGAAAAGCGGGTAGGTTGGAAATTTTCTTATCAAAATACTCTAAAGTTTGGATTGCAAATTCACTGTAAGCACGTGCTGAATTCCTGTATTGAGCTTTTATACGGCTATACGAACGGAAGAAAATCTGCTCATCTGCTACCTGTATGTCAAAGGTGGAATTGAAGAAACTAAAGGGTAGGTTTAGTGATTCGCTCAACCTCACTATTTTTTCAAAATCAGGTACTGAAGGTTTGTTTTCATTCAAATAGTTTGAAATAGTAACTTCAGTACACGACAAAATTTTTGCTAAATCCTTATTTGTTTTACCCTTTAAATCCTTGGCTATTTTTAAACGATGCTTATTAAATTCAAAGTTACTCGTCATCACTCGCATTTTTGTACCCAATTTCAAATGAGTCCTCATTCACTGATTCATCAGCAAACTCACTCATATATGATTGAACCTCATTCTCTGAATCTGCAGAAAACATTAATCTACAATCATGGTCCGTTGGGAAGATTTTTCCATCTTCCGTCTCTATATAAGACATTGGTCTTGCAAGCTCGTAGATCAGGATTGGAAATTCTTCTTCATAGATTTCATGTTTTCTTGACGGATAGTATAGAATCCAAGTTTCTAAGTTTTTACTAGGGTGTGTTGACAATTACCGTAAATGGATAATCGTCGCTGCTAAATAGATATTAGCAGCAAACGACTCATCCGTTTTTTCAGCACGCATGGCAATTTTCTTGAAATCTTTCAGCTTACAGAAGAA
>Ga0207918_100062_pt1 | contig 21943 bp, 23 predicted proteins | sample DeeseametaMP0440_FD_184211 | JGI IMG/M metagenome (GOLD analysis project Ga0207918, IMG submission 184211) | Marine microbial communities from the Deep Atlantic Ocean - MP0440 (SPAdes) | ecosystem: Environmental > Aquatic > Marine > Oceanic | place: East of Rio de Janeiro, Brazil, South Atlantic... | reverse complement strand
AGGGAGCAATAGCTGTGATTGCAGCCCAATTCGATGGATAATCTTTTTCGGATTCAATCAATAATTGAACCGCTCTATCTCTGATTTCAGGGGTATATTTAGGTTTTTTCATCGGAACATTCTCTCAGGAAAGTTAGTCTCCGACAAACCCGGTACGGTTCACTAACCAAAGCTATCTAAGATCTGATCACAAAATTTAAGTCACCTTAATCTTTTTGCAGCCTTAAGTAAAGATATACAGAGTTTTTGAAAAAAGCATAGGTCTAGATAATCAAGCTAGATTTTTTAGAACTCCACATTGGTCAATTGTACATAAACCATCACAAGTACCTCTTAAATCAGATAGTTGTTCAATAAGCTTTTGTTGCTTGATTATATTTTCTCTGATAGCACTGACATGTAAGTCAATTAATTCATTCACATCTGAACAATTTTTCTTGGGATTATCTTTATAGGTGAGTAATTGACGAATTTCATTCAAACTCATATTTAAAGTTCGGCAATTCAAAATAAACTTAATTCGCTCAACATAGCCTATATCGTAAAGGCGGTAATTTCCTTCCGTTCTTTCGGGTTCCGGAATTAAACCTTCCTTTTCATAAAACCTAATTGTTAATACTGAACATGAGGTTTTTTTAGAGAGTTCACCAATTTTTAAATGCATTGAGTTGGTATTTCCAAAAAATCTTGACTCTATAGTAACTATAGGGATTCTAATATTCAAAGTTTATAATTTTTTTAATGGGTATAATTATGAGTGGTTGTGGATGTAGTAAAGAAACACCATGCGAAGATAAGAAATCTCAACAAGAAAATCATCCATCAATTGCAGAAGCAAACAATTCAAAGAATTGTGATAATACGCTTAGCTGTTGTGGTGAAGAGGAAGAAAAAAAATCTTCATCTCCTTGCTGTAACACTTCAAACAGTTGTGAAGATACCGCTCAATCCTGTTATGGTTCTGATCCCAAAGAAAATTTAAGCACTGAAGACGTTTTAAAAGATTCGCACTACATGAGTGAATACTTAGTTCCCAAAATGGATTGTTCTGCGGAAGAACAGATGGTTCGTATGGCGCTATCTTCAATTGATGGTGTTCAAAAACTCATCTTTGATTTACCTAACCGTTCTTTAAAGGTTCTACATAATCAAAAAGATGAAAATATAACCACCAAACTTGAAGCTTTGGGTTTTGGTGCAAAGCTTGTGAAGACTGAAACTTATATAAGCAATCAACAGGCTAAGCAAACAAGTACCTACACCATTCCTAAAATGGATTGCTCTGCTGAAGAGCAAATGGTCCGTATGGCTCTTGCAGATATTGAAGCAGTTAAAGGTCTTACTTTTGATCTTCCCAATCGAAAACTGAAAGTCTTCCATAATGAAGGGATTCAGCAAATTACGGCTAAACTCGAAGGACTGGGTTTTGGGGCGAAACTTGATGAAACACAGCTTTCTTCAGGCGATATACCTAATGAACCTGATCCTGTGAGACAAGCTAAAGTACTTAAACTGTTATTAGGTATTAATGCTCTACTTTTCTTTATAGAATTCATCAGCGGTATTATTGCTGCGTCTACAGGATTGATTGCTGATTCTCTAGATATGTTTGCCGATGCAGCCGTTTATGGTATTGCGCTATATGCCGTCGGAAAAGCTGCGAAATATCAAATAAAAGCAGCCCATTTCGCAGGTTGGATTCAGTTATTACTTGCTGTTATCGTGATTGTTGATGTCATTAGACGATTCATGTTTGGAAGCGAGCCAGAATCAACGCTCATGATTGTTATTGGCCTGCTCGCACTTATAGCTAACGTGACATGCTTATATCTTATTTCTGGTCATCGAGAAGATGGCGCACATATGAAAGCCAGTTGGATTTTCTCGGCGAATGACGTTGTCGTAAATATGGGCGTTATATTTGCCGGTGTACTCGTGGCGTTGACGGGATCAGCTTACCCAGATTTAATCATTGGCATCCTGGTTTCTTTATTCGTGCTTAATGGTGCTCGAAAGATTTTGGCTTTGAAGTAAGGGCACTGTTGCAAATAACCACGAATGGTAAGCTGAAGACTGTTTTAGCTAAAGGTGCAGCATATGAATCCTTTCCATGGTCGGCATTTTCAGGGCGAAATCATTCTTTGGGCTGTGCGCTGGTATTGTAAATATGGCATTAGCTATCGTGAACTGCAGGAAATGCTGGCCGAACGGGGTGTGAATGTTGATCACACGACTATTTACCGTTGGGTTCAACGTTATGCTCCTGAAATAGAAAAACGTTTACGCTGGTATTGGCGTAATCCTACAGATCTGAGCTCGTGGCATATTGATGAAACCTATGTAAAAGTGAATGGACGATGGTCTTATCTGTATCGTGCAGTCGATCAACGTGGCGATACCATTGATTTTTATCTTTCTTCTAGACGTAATACCAAATCAGCATATTGTTTTCTTGGAAAAATTTTAAATAATGTGAAGAAGTGGCAAATTCCACAAGTGATCAACACGGATAAAGCACCCACATATGGACGTGCTTTATCACGGTTAAAACGGGAAGGTAAATGTCCACCAGACCTTGAGCACAGGCAGATTAAGTATAAAAATAACGTGATTGAATGTGATCATGGCAAGCTAAAGCGGATCATCAGGGCCACATTAGGATTCAAATCTATGAAGACGGCTTATGCCACAATTAAAGGTATTGAAGTCATGCGTGCACTACGTAAAGGACAAGCATCGTCATTTTATTATGGTCAGCCTCAGGGTGAAGTGTGTCTAATCAACAGGGTTTTCGGTCTCTAAGTACTTTTTAAAGGGAACATCATCGACTCAAATCTCTATTTGCAACAGTGCCATTTGAAGAATGCTTCAATCTGACGGCTGCGAACCGCCAGGGACAGGCGCAATGTCAGATTCTGTCGCGGCCTTGGCGCGTGCCTGGAAGCGTTCATAGCAATCCAGCCCGCAGAAATGTTCGACGTATTCCGCGCCTTCCGGGGTGAAGGCGGCATCGAGCGGAATTTCTTTGCAGCATACGCAGCAGGTGGTGCAACTGGCAGTGTTCGGGGCGTTTGCGTTCATGGTGGTACTCCTCCAGATTGGTAGCGAAGCTCAAAGCTGCCCACTCTCGGCTGGCTGGGAAGCGGTCATGATCTTCCCTTGAAGGCCCGCAGCAGCCGCGTCACAGACAGGACAAACAAGCCGGTCAGCGTGAGGGCTGCAATACCCCAGTGCTCCCCGATGAACGCGCCGGCCGTCGTGCCGGCTAGCACAATGGCGAGAATCGGCAAATGGCAGGGACAGGTGAGCACGGCCAGCGCGCCCCACAAGTAGCCGGTGATCGGTTTGTGCGTCTCAGACGGCAAGTGCTCTGGGCTGTTCATGGCAGACTCTCCGCGTGCTGTGCCGGTTCGGTTGGCATGGCGGCCAGTTGCATTTCGAGGCTGGCCAGGGCCTCGCGCCGACGCTCGACGAGTTGCCGCAACACGGCAAGCTGCGCAGACGCACCGTCACCGTCCGCAGCATCCAGCGCCCGGCACAGCCGCGCCAGTGCGTCCAGGCCGATACCCGCTTCGAAGGCAGCCCGTACAAAGCGCAGCCGTTGCAACGCGGTGTCATCGAACAAGCCGTAGCCGCCCGTGGTGCACGCGACCGGCCGTAGCAATCCGCGCAGCAGGTAGTCGCGCACGATATGCACGCTCACCCCGGCATCAAGGGCCAGCCGGGACACTGTGTAGGCGCTCATTGAACACCTCCTTTTCCTCATCCGGCGCAGCACGAAAGCTGCTTCACGTCCTTGCTGAAGGTCTGCGCCGCGAGCTTCAGCCCTTCGACCATGGTCAGGTAGGGGAACAATTGGTCGGCCAGTTCCTGCACGGTCATACGGTTGCGAATGGCGAGCACCGCCGTCTGGATCAGTTCACCCGCTTCCGGGGCCACCGCTTGCACGCCGATGAGCCGTCCGCTACCTTCCTCGATGACCAGCTTGATGAAGCCGCGTGTGTCGAAGTTGGCAAGCGCACGCGGCACGTTGTCCAAGGTCAAGGTGCGACTGTCGGTCTCGATCCCGTCGTGATGTGCTTCCGCCTCGCTGTAGCCCACGGTGGCGACCTGCGGGTCGGTGAACACCACGGCCGGCATTGCGGTCAGGTCCAGGGCCGCATCGCCGCCAGTCATGTTGATCGCAGCACGGGTGCCGGCCGCTGCCGCCACATAGACGAACTGAGGCTGGTCGGTGCAGTCGCCAGCCGCATAAATGTGTGGCGTACTGGTGCGCATGCCCTTGTCGATGACGATGGCCCCCTGCGCATTGGCAGCGACTCCCGCCGCTTCCAATGCCAGGCTGCGCGTGTTCGGTGCCCTGCCAGTGGCGACCAGCAGCTGGTCGGCGCGTATTTCACCGTACCCGGTGGTCAGCACGAATTCGCCGTCCACATGCGCGACCTGGCTGGCTTGCGTGTGTTCCAATACCTTGATCCCTTCGGCACGGAACGCGGCTGTAACGGCCTCGCCGATGGCCGGGTCGTCGCGGAAGAACAGCGTGTTGCGAGCTAGGATCGTGACCTGGCTGCCCAGCCGGGCGAAGGCTTGCGCCAGTTCCAGCGCGACCACCGACGAGCCGATCACGGCTAGGCGTTCGGGAAGGGTGTCGCTGACCAGGGCCTCGGTCGAAGTCCAGTAGGGTGACTCTTTCAGGCCCGGAATCGGCGGCACGGCCGGGCTGGCACCCGTGGCGACTAAGCAGCGGTCGAAAGCTACCACGCGCTCGCCACCATCGTTTAAACGGACGACCAGGCTCTGCTCATCCTTGAAACGCGCCTCACCATGTACAACGGTGATGGCCGGGTTGCCGTCCAGAATGCCTTCGTACTTGGCATGGCGCAGTTCTTCGACGCGCGCCTGCTGCTGGGCCAGTAGTTTGCTGCGGTCAATCGCAGGCACAGTCGCCGCGATACCGCCGTCGAACGGACTTTCCCGACGTAAATGGGCGATGTGGGCGGCGCGAATCATGATCTTGGACGGCACGCAGCCGACGTTGACGCAGGTGCCGCCGATGGTGCCGCGCTCGATCAGCGAGACGTGCGCGCCTTGCTCGACGGCCTTCAGTGCTGCCGCCATTGCCGCGCCACCGCTACCAATGACGACGACCTGCAACGGGCGTTCGTTGCCACTGGGCTTATCAGCGGCCCCTATCCAGCCGCGCATCTTGTCGAGCAGGCCGGCGCGGTTGTCCGTCGGTGGCGCATCGGCAAGCGTTGCCTCGTAGCCCAGTCCGGCCACGGCGGTAGTCAGCGCATCCGATGACGTGCCCGCCTCAATGGCGAGTTGCGCTGTGCCCTTCGGATAGGACACCAGCGCCGATTGCACGCCGGGCACTTTCTCCAAGGCTTCCTTGACGTGAGCCGCGCACGAGTCGCAGGTCATCCCGGTGATTTTCAGGGTGGTCATGTATTTTTCCTTTTCTGTGGTGGCTACGGCTGTTGCCGTCAGCCACGTTGTTCTGGCAATTCACAGCTGTCCGGCCCGCAGCGGCGATGTGCTGGCGAGATGAAATCCCAGACCGACACCCCAACCATCAAGGCCAGGCCGACATAGAGCAGTCCACCGCTCTGCCAGCCGTAAGCCCGCATTAAAAACACCGCTGCCAGCACCAAGATCGGGCCTATCGTGCCGAGCGCCGTGCGTCGCCACTGTCGATGATTGAGCCAAGCGATAGCATTGGCGAGTAACGCGATGCCGGCGAACATCGGCAGCAGGATGCCAATGAATAGCCCCTCGTACTGGCTCAAGAAGCCCAGTCCGATGGCCGCGCCAAAGCTGGCGATGGCAGGAAAACAGGCGGCGCAGCCCATCGCGGAAACGACGCTGCCGAGCGCGCCGGTTTTGCCAGCGATGCGCGTGATGAGTCCCATGTGTCGCTCCCGAGTTCGGTTAACGGATCAGCGTTTGAGGCTGGACGGATAGCCCGCGTCCTCGGTCGCCTTGGTCAACTTCTGGACGTTGGTCTTGGCATCGTCGAAGGTGACGACGGCCTGGCGCTTGTCGAAACTTACGTCGGTCTTGCTCACGCCCTCAACCTTGGAAAGCGCGTGCTTGACAGTGATCGGGCAAGAGGCGCAGGTCATGCCAGGCACGGACAGCGTGACGGTCTGAGTGGCGGCGAACACGGGGGCAACGAAAGCGGCGAGAGCGAGGAAGGCAAACAGCTTTTTCATGATGAACTCCTGATTAGTAGAAAAATGGCATGACGTAGGGAAAACCAAGCGCGACCAAGACCAACACGGCGACGAACCAGAAAATGAGCTTGTAGGTGGTGCGCACTTGCGGAATCGCGCACACCTCGCCCGGCTTGCAGGCTGCGGTCGGTCGGACGATGCGCCGCCAGGCAAAGAACAGTGCAACCAGCGCCGCGCCGATGAAGATCGGCCGATACGGCTCCAATACCGTCAGGTTGCCGATCCATGCCCCGCTGAACCCCAAGGCGATCAAAACCAGCGGCCCCAGGCAGCAGGCCGACGCAAGAATGGCGGCCAGCCCACCGGCGAAGAGCGCGCCGCGCCCGTTTTGTGGTTCAGACATACGCTTGTCCTTTCAAATTTGGTTTGGATAGCTTAAGCTTACTTCCGTAGTTATGTACGGAGTCAAGCGATATGCAAATTAATTTTGAGAATCTGACCATTGGCGTTTTTGCCAAGGCGGCCGGGGTCAATGTGGAGACCATCCGGTTCTACCAGCGCAAGGGCCTGCTGCCGGAGCCAGACAAGCCCTATGGCAGCATTCGCCGCTATGGCGAGGCGGATGTAACACGAGTGCGGTTCGTGAAATCGGCCCAGCGGCTGGGCTTTAGCCTGGACGAAATCGCCGAGCTACTGCGGCTGGAGGATGGCACCCATTGCGAGGAAGCCAGCGGCCTGGCCGAGCACAAGCTCAAGGATGTGCGCGAGAAGATGGCCGACTTGGCACGCATGGAGGCCGTGCTGTCTGAACTGGTGTGCGCCTGCCATGCGCGGAAAGGGAACGTTTCCTGCCCGCTGATTGCGTCACTGCAAGACGGAACGAAGCTCGCTGCATCGGCGCGGGGGAGTCACGGGGTGACTACGCCTTAGCGTGCTTTATTTTCCGAATTCTGAGACGACCCCTAGATGGGGTGCTTTTGCACAGTTTGAACGTGAGATCATTTTAGAGCGGCAAAAGGAAGGAATTAAACTTGCCTCTTCTCAAGGGAAGTACAAAGGCCGGGTACATAAATTGAAACCTGATCAGGCTGAAGCTTTGCGACAAGACTGGAAGAAAGGGAAGTACCCTTCAAAAATGGCATTAGGCCAGGCATTTGGAATTAGTCGCCAAGCGGTATATCGGTATTTAAAAGCCGGGAAATAACTCAATTGAAATTGGCGACTATATTTAGTTTAGCTTATGAAAATCGTGAAACGTTGATTAAATAATAAGTGCAGAAAGCAAAGAGTTACAAATTTTATACAATATAAGTTTTTGATTTATAATTAATTAACTCGATTGCAATCTAGCTTTTTCAGCAACGATTTATCTTTTTTAAAATAGTATTAATTGGCTTTGTTGCATAAATATGTAAGCATCTGATTTAAATAAATTTAATTTTGGATCAAAAAATAATCAAAACTTTTAAAATCATATAGTTATGAAATCTTTGTGCAACAAAGCCACTTTAAAGCACAGTCTTTTAAATAAAAAAACTGTGTGCGCACCTATTAATGACAGTGGTAATCACCAGTTTTACTGTTGGTATGACAACCCTGTGAGTTCGTTCCCCCAGAATGAGCATTCGCATAGGTAAATGACATGCCTATAAAGCATATTAATAAAATTCTTTTCATCTTAATCCCTCTCAAATAATTAGAATATCAACTGTATGATATTTAATAAAAGCCAACATGGCTTAGACTATTTCCAAATATATAAAGTAAAGCCAAAAAAACTTTAAATGTATATAAAAAATGGTTAAATAATTGCAAGGGGGGCTTTAAAACGTTTTAATCGTAAAGCATTTCCTAGTACAAATATTGACGAGAGAGCCATTGCACCAGCAGCAAATACAGGAGAAAGTAGCAGTCCAAATTGCGGATAAAGTACACCTGCTGCAATAGGAATCAGAGCTGCATTGTAAACAAATGCCCAAAATAAATTTTCACGAATATTGGTTATAGTCGCTTTGCTTAAAGCGATAGCATTCGGCACTCCTTTCAGGTTGCCAGACATCAAAACCACATCAGCAGCTTCAATAGCTACGTCTGTACCTGTACCTATTGCTAAACCAATATCTGCTTCTGCAAGTGCAGGGGCATCATTAATGCCATCTCCAACATATGCGAGTTTACCATATTGATTTTTTAATTTTTTAACGGCCTCTATTTTACCTTCTGGTAAGACTTCTGCAATAACCTCATCAATACCTAGTTTTTTTGCAATCGCTTGAGCTGTATGACGGTTATCACCTGTAATCATGGCAACCTTTAAACCTAACTGATGTAACGCTTCAATTGCAGCAAATGTTGATTCTTTAATTGGATCTGCTACAGCAATAATGGCAGCAAGTTTCTGGTCAATCGCAACATAGAGAGGGGTTTTTCCTTCTTCTCCCAAACGATCCGAAAATTGAGAAAAAACATTAGGATTCAAACCTAGTTTTTCCATATATCGATCTGCACCAATATGAACCAAATGTTCAGACACCGTTGCTTCTATTCCATAGCCCGTGACTGACTTGAAATCAGCAACAGGAGACAGGATTAATTCCTTATCTATAGCGGCTTGTACAATTGCTCGAGCAATAGGATGCTCAGACTTTGATTCAACGGCTGCCATAAGTGAAAGTACGGCATTGTATTCAAACCCTTCTAAGACATGCAGATCGGTTAAAATTGGTTTCCCTTCAGTCAGGGTCCCTGTTTTATCAACAGCAACCACTTTAGTTTCTTTGAGCAGCTGCAAAGCTTCCCCTTTACGGAATAAAACACCCATTTCAGCACCACGCCCAGTTCCCACCATGATTGATGTAGGCGTTGCAAGTCCCATTGCACAAGGACATGCAATAATGAGTACCGCAACTGCATTAACTAAGCTAAACGTTAGGGCTGGCTCAGGGCCGAAGATAAACCAAGTAATAAAAGTTAAAAGAGAGAGACCCATTACTACAGGTACAAACCACATGGTAATTTTATCAACCAATGCCTGAATAGGCAGCTTGGAACCCTGTGCCTGTTCAACCATTCGGATGATTTGAGAAAGCACTGATGAACTACCAACAGAGGTGGCTTTGATATTTAAGCTGCCACTTTGGTTAATTGTTCCTCCTACCACAGTAGAGCCTATCGTTTTTTCAACGGGCATAGGCTCGCCAGTAATCATGGATTCATCAATAAAACTTTGGCCGTGAATAACTTCACCATCGACAGGGATACGCTCACCTGGTCTAATCTCTACAATCGTTCCTGTTTGAACTTCGGCAATCGGAACTTCTATCACCTGATTATTGAGCTGTATTCTGGCAACTTTAGGCTGCATTCCAACTAGATGTTGAATTGCTAAAGACGTTCGGCCTTTTGCCTTGGCTTCAAAAAATCTACCTAATAGAATTAAAGTGATAATAACCGCTGCAGCTTCATAATAAACATTGACCGTGCCTTGTGGCAGGACACTTGGAAAGAAAGTAGCAACCACTGAATAAAGATAAGCAGCCAATGTTCCTACAGCCACCAAGGAATTCATGTCTGGTGCTAAGCGGAATAAACTTGGGATGCCCTTTTTGAAGAAGCGTCGGCCTGGAAAAATTAATGCTACTGTGGTCAAGAAAAATTGCATTAACCAGCTATTTTGTTGGCCAATGTTATCCATCATAAACGTATGAAAGGCGGGAATCAGGTGTGATCCCATTTCTAAAATAAAAACGGGTAGAGTCAATAAGACTGACAAAATTAAATCTTTTTTAAGTTTTTCTAATTCAATATTCTTTTTATCTTGAAAGCTTTCCGTAGTTTGATGAACTGACTTTGCTTCAAACCCTGCTTTGGTGACAGCCTGAATTAACGAGTCACGAGTGACAGATGAGCTTGCCTGAATAGTCGCTTTTTCAGTAGCCAGATTTACATGTGCTGATTCCACACCCTCAACAGATTTTAAGGCTTTTTCTACTCGACCTACACAAGAAGCACATGACATACCCTCAATCGTAAGCTCTATTGGTTGCAGCGCTTCCACTTCGTAGCCTGCTTTTTCTACGGCTTTAATTAAAGTAGCGCGATCAAGTGGTTGATGCGCATAAATGACTGCTTTTTCGGTAGCCAGATTTACATGAGCCGATTCAACACCCTCAACAGATTTTAAAGCTTTTTCCACACGGCCTACACAAGAAGCACATGTCATCCCCTCAATCTCTAATGTTTCACTGTAGTGTGGCGTATCAGTCATTTCGGTACTCATATACGATCTCTATCATTTAGATATGCTGAGTTCTATATGCGAAGATCAGCTCGAACCAAGATTAGGGGGAATTCAGGGATTACTTTTATTTCAAGCAAGTACAGGTTTTATCTGTACGATGAGGAAAATAAGAGAGAGTAAAAGTGGTAAGGAATTCCCACTGTTACTCTAACAGAGATTAAGCAGGATCAGCTGTAAATCCACGCTCACTGAGAGTGGCAATGACTTGATCCTGACTCACCGTTGTGTTGATTTCAACAATACGGTTTTGTAAATCAATATCGAGTGAGGCATTCGAGTCGAGCTCTTTAATTGCGGTAGTAATGCCGCGTGCACAACCACCACAAGTCATATTAGCGATGTGAAATTTCATATGTTGCTCCTTTTTAACAAAACATTTGTTTAAAACATTAGAACAGTAACTCTAAACTTTCACCATACAACCAGCCTTTTTCTGAATCAGTTACTCGCTGTAACTTGGTCTGTTTACAACCTTACAGTTTTCTTCAGAGTATTCCAAAGAAGAGTGTTCTAATGACTACAGTAAAAGTACTTAACCAACATTAATGTGACTTTAAAATGACATTTTTGTCATCTACGATCACTCTGAAATTTATAAGATTAGTTATTTCAATCAATGGTAGTGAACTGAATAGATGAGACCGTTATGGGTTGAAGATAAGCTAAAAACCGGTGACTACCTTTATGTATAATGCCTCATGATGCGATTTTACTGTTCTGATTGTCGTAAGTTGGCAGTCCAGTAGAAACTTTATTGCTCAGCTACAAAAGATAAATGCAGTAATGTTAAATTTCCTCAATTCCCTTATTTTGAAATTCTCTTATTCAATACCCACGACAGTGGTTATATAGCCTGTTGTTAATAGAATTGATAGACCTAATAACATCTCAAATAAAATGGCATGACTAAGGTGTTTAGCGAATTTAGGATGTTGAAGACGCGGGGTGAAATACCATTTGTTGAAGGCAGCTAAAAGTAGAATACCTATAACAAAAAACATTTTAACCATGAAACCATAGCCATATGCAGTATTGATTAAGGTATTAAAATCTTTAATTAAAAGAAGAGCTACACTAGCGCCACAGGCGATTAATATCCCAACAATGAAAGCAGCAATACGTCCAAATACATGCATGCGATCTTTTAAAGGTAAACCACTTATTTCCCGGCTGGTTTTCCATAACGGATATAAAGACCCCATCCATAACGACATAACTAGAATATGGATTGATAATAAAATTTGAGCAAGTAAGGTTAAATTAGCGACATGTCCGAGCTGGGAAAAACTAAAAATAATCGGGAGAAGTAAAACACAAAATATTGAACTTTCAATTATAGAAAACTGACCTTTGTTCCTGTTAAGTTTAACCACCATGAGAAGAAGTAAAAGAGCAAAACTAATAGAACGAAGAACGTATATATACCCCGTCGGAGTATTAACCAATATATTAATATACGTGGGGTCCACCATACCTGTAATACCAGTATTGGCAAAACTACCAATCAGAATAAAAAATCCCAAGGTACTGGAAATTAGGCCTAATCCAGCGCCAATTGTAATATATTTAAGAATCGATTCTTTTAGTTCAAGATATTGTCTAAGTAAAAAATAGCAAAAGGCTCCACCAACGACAAAAGCTACACTTAAATATAAAATAACCTTAGTTAACCAAGTGGCCCACATCCAATATTCAGAAATCATTATTTTTGTCCATTCTAGAACAACATGCCAGCACCTCACTGACATGTTGAAAGGTAATCAATTCTTATTTAGTTGATTTGATAGTGAAACTATATTCACCATTCATGTTGTGACCATCTTTCCCCATTGTTGTCCAGACAACGGTATATTTACCTTTTTTCAGTTTCGGAAGAGCGACATCAAAGGATTTCTTTAAGTCATGAGTAACTTTATATTTTAAAGGAACATCTCTTCGCTGAGCATCCAGTAACTTAATATTCATCAACATAACCTCTGCACCAAAGTTAAGGGTCAAGTTCTTTGGTTGACTAAGGATAGATGCATTTTCCGCAGGAATCGCACTCACTAAACTCACATGAGCGAACGTAGTTGTAGTAGCCACAATCATCGTTGCAGCTACTACAACATTACGTAGAGCAGTCATTTTATTTTGAAATAATTTCATTTACGTTTCCTCTTGATTCGTTAGTTCATTAGAGATGACTTTATAAAATCTATATTTAATGAGACCACATCATCTCCTCTTATATTTCAATTATTAGTGAGAGACAGAAACAGAGCGATGACTTCAAAATTACATTTTTGTCATTTTTAAAAATCAATAGACTCAAGTGATAAAATTATTCAATAGAAATAAAAAAATTGACTATAACCAGCTACCACCTAAGTAAAACACCGGTGGCATAACCAGCGATCAACTTCATCAAAAGAATGAGTGGAGCAAATAAATGAAAAATACCTCTCTCTATTTGTTTGCTTCATTCATTTAAAGGTTGTATCGGCTGATCAACTGATGGAAGGAAAATATCATGACTTATATCCGCCAAACTTTACTTGCACTTTGTATAACCACTGCCGCTCTAGGTGCATTAGCCCAAAATCCTGAAGAGCATAAAACTCATCACCCAGAAAATACTCCTCCATCCACAGTCACTGTTAAAAAGACAGCTACTGGCACGATGACTCCAGACAAAATGGCTGCAATGGACCAGCACATGAAAGCGATGCAAGCCATGCATGAAAAGATGATGGCTGCAAAAAACCCGCAAGAACGTCAGAAACTTATGGCTGAGCACATGAAACTCATGCAAGGAGGTATAAGCATGATGAAACAGATGGGTAGCCAAAGCATGAATGCCAATACGGCTGACCGTCAGCAAATGATGGAAAAACGCATGGACATGATGCAATCCATGATGCAAATGATGATGGACTGTATGCCTCCCTCCACAACTAAATAATTACCCATGAATTAGAGAGGGAAGCACCATGAACCATCAACCTCAAGAACATAATTCAGTACCTAACTTTTGGTCTACACGTTATGCCATCGGTCTATTAGTGCTTGGTGGTGTGGCAGCCTATTTTCTCTTAACCGAGCATTTGGCCCATGTCGTTGGTTTTTTACCCTTTTTACTCCTTTTAGCTTGTCCACTCATGCATATTTTTATGCATGGTGGTCATGGACATCACCATCAACAGAAAAAATCAGACCCATCAGATAATAAAAAATCGCGCGAACCAGGAGATCCATCATGAATCATGCGGAATCGGCCTATGGTCTGTGGTGGCTCGTCATCATAAATTCGGCAATTTTCATTCTGTTTGCCTTCAGTTTTTTTAAACCCGCCACAGCACGAGACTGGCGTACTTTTAGCGCTTTCTCTGCTTTCATCATTGCATTGTTTGTCGAGATGTATGGTTTCCCTTTAACCATTTACCTGTTGTCAGGCTGGCTACAAACTCGCTTTCCTGAACTTGATTTGCTGTCGCATAACTCAGGTCACTTATGGTCAACGCTACTGGGTGAAAAGGGTGATCCACATTTTGGCATTCTGCACATCGCGAGTTATATTTTTTTTGGCTATGGTTTCTATTTACTGTCATCAGCATGGAACGTGTTGTACCACGCACAACGTCATCACCAATTGGCAGTAACCGGACCCTATGCGCGCATACGTCACCCCCAATACGTGGCTTTTATCTTGATCTTGCTGGGGTTTTTATTGCAATGGCCAACTTTACTGACACTGATTATGTTTCCAATCTTACTCTTAATGTACAGCCGCTTGGCAATTAAGGAAGAGGCTGAAATGAGTAAACAGTTTGGCGCTGTCTATGACAGCTATGCTCAACAGACTCCGAGATTTATTCCAAAATTCGGCCATAAAACCACTTTTCCATAAGAGAATTATTTATGTCAGATCAAAAAAATCATAACCAGGACCATATGGCACAGGCTACAACAGACGTACTGAAAGACCCAGTCTGTGGTATGACCGTCACTGAAGAATCGAAATACCATGAGGAATTTAAGGGGAAAACTTACTTTTTTTGCAGTGATAAATGTCAATCAAAGTTTCATAGCAGCCCGGTGCAATATATCGCTAAACCCGCAACGACGACTGCCGATGCACATACACAGCATCATCAGACTACTCAATCCGTTAATGATGCAAGCACAACAGGCACGACCATCTATACTTGCCCAATGCATCCAGAAATTAGACAGGATCATCCTGGAAACTGTCCTAAATGCGGAATGACACTGGAACCACTCATTCCCGAGTTAGAGGAAGATGAGAATCCTGAGTTACGTGATTTCCGTCGACGCTTCTGGTGGACACTGCCACTGACCATAGTCGTGACTTTTTTGGCGATGTTTGGCCATCAACTGAACCTGTTCGACATGGCGGTTCAGAGCTGGATTGAATTAGTGTTGTCACTGCCGATCGTACTCTGGGCAGGTTGGCCATTTTTTTCCCGTGGTTGGCAATCGGTCGTGAATCGCAGCCCGAACATGTGGACCCTGATCGGTCTAGGTACAGGGGCTGCTTTTATTTACAGTGTGGTTGCAACTGTAGCGCCACAAATCTTTCCAGACTCATTTATTTCCATGGGCCGTGTCGCTGTTTACTTTGAAGCTTCAGCGGTCATTATTTCGTTGACCCTACTGGGACAAATACTAGAATTAAAAGCACGTTCGCAAACTTCTGCTGCAATTAAGTCACTACTCGGACTTGCTCCTAAAACAGCTCGCCGAATTCTGTCCGATGGAACTGAGGAAGACGTTCCTCTGACTCATGTCCATGTAGGAGATTTACTTCGCATCCGCCCAGGTGAAAAAGTTCCTGTGGATGGTGTAGTCACTGAAGGAAGTAGTTCAGTAGATGAATCAATGCTGACAGGCGAACCTTTACCAATCACTAAACGTGTCGGCGATAAAGTCATTGGCGCTACCCTGAATACCAATGGTTCATTGATCATGCGTTCAGAGAAAATTGGTTCAAGTACCATGTTGTCCCAGATCGTACAGATGGTGGCACAAGCTCAACGCTCGAGAGCACCAATGCAACGTATGGCTGATCAGGTAGCAGGTTGGTTCGTCATGGCTGTAGTGACCATTGCCTTGCTTACCTTCTTTGGATGGGGATTGTTCGGCCCAGAAGAGTCGAGCTGGGTTTATGCATTAATCAATGCTGTGGCAGTACTCATTATTGCCTGTCCTTGTGCACTAGGCTTGGCAACTCCAATGTCTATCATGGTTGCAACGGGTCAAGGTGCTACTCATGGTGTGTTGTTCCGCGATGCAGCAGCCATTGAGAATCTGCGCAAGATTGACACACTAATCATCGATAAAACAGGTACGTTGACCGAAGGACGCCCTGTATTCGATCGTGTGGTTGCCGCATCAGGTTTCGATGAATCTGAAGTATTACGTTTAGCCGCCAGTCTTGATCAAGGCAGTGAACACCCGCTAGCCGAAGCGATTGTAAATGCAGCACACGAACGTGGCCTGTCTCTTGAAACACCAGATAATTTTGAATCAGGCTCAGGGATTGGTGTTCGAGGTCAAGTGGGCGATCGTCAGTTAGCTTTGGGCAACACAGCACTGATGGAGCAATTAGGTATCTCGGTACAATCTCTGATTCCGCAAGCCGAAGAGCTGCGTTCAGAAGGTGCAAGTGTGATGCATCTAGCCATCAATGGTGAATTGGCCGGCCTGCTTGCAGTATCCGATCCCATCAAAAAAAGTACCCCTGAAGCACTTGCCACCCTGAAGGAAGCTGGACTACGTATCGTGATGGCAACAGGAGATGGTCTCACCACTGCCCGTTCAGTCGCAGCACGTCTGGGTATTGATGAGGTACATGGTGAAGTTAAACCCGCAGATAAACTAGAACTGGTCAGCAAATTGCAGAAGGAAGGTCGCATCGTGGCAATGGCCGGCGATGGAATCAATGATGCACCAGCACTAGCCAAGGCTGATGTCGGTATCGCTATGGGGACCGGAACTGATGTCGCAATGAATAGTGCTCAAGTTACGCTGGTCAAGGGGGATTTACGCGGTATCGCGGTTGCCCGTTCCCTTTCGGAAGCTACTGTTGGCAACATGAAACAGAACCTCATGTTTGCTTTCCTTTACAATGCCTTGGGTATCCCAATCGCAGCTGGCGTACTCTATCCATTTACCGGTTGGTTATTGTCACCCATGATTGCGGCCTTGGCGATGAGTTTTAGTTCAGCTTCAGTCATCACGAATGCCCTTCGCCTGCGAAATAAAAAGTTATGATAGAGAGTTCTTTTCTTCCACCAGATGTACCAGGTCTTATTGCAGCACTTGCCATCGGCCTGCTCATTGGTTTAGAACGAGGATGGCACGATCGTGAATTGCCCGAGGGCAGCCGAGTAGCAGGCCTACGTACCTTCACATTGACAGGATTGCTCGGAGGAGTGCTCGGTCATTTACAACCAAACTTCGGGCCTTGGCCGCTGGTCGCGGCCGTATTAGGGCTTTCCTTATTATTAACAGTGTCCTACGCGCGTACCGCAAAACTTTCCGGTAATCTAAGCGCTACCACGACGATCGCGATGCTGTTGACATTAGTTTTAGGTGCATATGCATCCCATGGTAATGTTACTTTAGCATTAACCGCGGCTGTAATCGTCGCTGTATTTTTGGATCTCAAGCCAACCTTACACGGTTGGCTACGCTTGATAGAGCATCGTGAATTAACCGCATCCCTGCAGTTGCTGGTACTTTCTGTCGTTATATTACCCTACTTACCCAATACGGGTCTGGGACCTTTTGCTGCATTAAATCCTTACCAGTTATGGTGGGCAGTGATCCTGATTGCCGGACTCTCTCTGGCAGGTCATTTTGCCATGCGGCTCACCGGTTCAGAAAGAGGCATACTCTGGACAGGTCTATTGGGTGGTTTGGCATCTTCTACAGCTGCAACTGTCGCACTGGCACGCTATACACGCCAGCACCCCGTCATGGTCAGTGCTGCTATTTCTGGAACATTGGCTGCCTGTGGCATCATGTTTTTTCGTATGGTTGTGCTGATAGGCGTCATTGAGCCAGCATTGCTAAGCACTTTTGGTGGTGCAATGATGATTGCGGGAATCCTTCTGCTGGGTATGGCATTGTGGAGACAACGCCAAATTACCAGCGCTGAAAACAACGATCGAACAATAGAAGCAATGGCTCCTTTTGATCTTGGGACAGCATTCAGCTTCGCTGCTTTCCTGGCTGTCATGGCAGTCTTGGTCCCGGCAGCAAAACAATGGTTGGGCACCAGCGGCATCTTCGTATTATCGACTATTTCTGGGCTAGCAGACGTAGATGCTATTTTAGTCTCACTTGCCCGCCTGCATAGTACTGAAGGCTTAACAACAAATGTGGCTGCTGTCGCGCTAGGGCTGGCCACACTGAGCAACATGTTAAGCAAAGCGACAATTGCATGGATGACAGGGGGGGCACAGTTTGGCCGAGCTATCATATTTGGCTACACAATTGCCATGATAGGTGCTGGCGTAGCTCTGGCTCTCAGTTTGAGCTTTATGTAAGGTCAACTCGGGTAAATGGAAGATGTTCAAAAAATGAGTTAAAATGATTCCCCTTGCATGGATTCACTTTGAAAAACAATGGTAAAAATGATTCGACCATTGAGGGATTCAGCCTGGATGGTCGCCCCAAGCATATCAAGAATAGATTTTGTTATGGCAAGCCCTAAGCCGGTTCCTTCTTCTGTTCTTTGTCTAGACGCATCTGTTCGATAAAAACGATCAAATAATCTGGATAGTTGTTCAGGAGAGAGTTCAGGGCCTTCATTTTCAATTGAAAATATTGTGTTATCTAAATTCTGTTGAAGTTTTATCTGTATTGTAGAATTCTTGTTTCCATATTTAACTGCATTAGACAATAGGTTGCTGAGTGCGCGACGTAACATAGCAGGATCACCTTTTACATTGCCAGATCCTGTTTGTTGAAGTGTCATATTTTTTTCGGCAGCTAGAGCGTCATAGAAATCAAATAAAGCGGTAACTTCTTTAATGAGGTCAATATTCTGTAAGTTCTGTAAATTTAAGCCATGTTCTGCTTTTGCCAAGAAAAGCATATCGGACACCATTCGAGCCAAACGTTCAAATTCTTCTAAATTAGAAAATAGTATTTCTTGATAAGTACCAATATCTCGGTTACGGGCGAGACATACTTGAGTTTGGGTCATTAAATTATTAATCGGTGTTCTAATTTCATGTGCTAAATCAGATGAAAAATCGGAAAGTTTTTCTAAAGCTGACTCTAGTCTGTCCAGCATAGCATTGAAGGCGATTGCCAATGATTTTAGTTCGGTTGGTGTATGCTCAACTTCTAAACGTTCTGAAAGATGTTGAGCAGAAATTCCTTCTGCGACCTTAGCCATTTTTTGCACGGGTCTTAAACCTCTCCAGGTTGCAAACCAACCTAAAAACATTAAACAAATTGTACCAGCCAAACCAATATACAAAAGTTGACGCTTAAAATCTTTTAGAAAATGTAGATGTTCTGATGTATCGATCCCAACAATAATTCGTACAGATTGTATTTCAGAATTTCTATTTATACCTGTAGTGTAGATCATGCCACGATAGGTCTTATTTTGAACTTGCCATTTAATCCAAGAGTTATTTGCAGACTTGGTTAAGTGTTGAGTATTAATTGTTGAAGGTGCTGAACTAAATAAAACTTTACCTATCGGTCGTTCTATTTGAACCATAAGATCATGGTGTCCAACTAACGCATCTCTTAAATAAAGATTAAGTTCTGGAGAATTTTTAGGATGCTGTTGGAGAAGATTCTGAATAAGCTGGATTTTACCTTCTAATTGGGTACGATCTTGCGTTTCAAAATGATGCATCACTAATTTATGGATGAAAAACCCCATCATAATGAGAATGCATATAGTCGATAATGAGAAAATAATACCAATACGAAAACTGATCGATTTGAATAAGTTATTATTCATCTTCTACCTCTAATACATACCCCATTCCTCTAATATTTTGAATTAACTTAGGGGTAAAATTACTATCTACTTTATTTCTTAATCGTTTAATAGCGACTTCAACTACATTTGTATCACTATCAAAGTTCATATCCCAAATTTGAGATGCAATAAGTGCTCTTGGTAGAATTTCACCTCTTCTACGCATAAAAAGCTCCATAAGAGCAAATTCTTTAGCCGTTAAATCAATGCGTTGACCTGCTCGTGTTACCCGACGTTTTCTCAAATCAAGTTCTAAATCAGCAATCTTAATAATATTATTATCTTCTCTTTGTTGCCCTCGTCTAAGGAGCGTTTTTATTCGAGCTAGAAGCTCTGCAAAAGCAAAAGGCTTAACTAAATAATCATCAGCGCCTAGCTCTAATCCTTTTACTCGATCTTCGATTTGATCTCGGGCGGTAAGAAAAAGAATGGGCATTGTTTTACCGCTGCTACGAATATCATTGATAATATTCCAACCATTTAGTCCAGGTAACATCACGTCTAAAATAATTAAGTCATACTCTTCAGAAAGAGCTTGATGTTTACCCGTTAACCCATCTGTAACCCAGTCCGTAATATAGCCAGCTTCGGATAAACCTTGCTTGAGATAATCACCAGTTTTTTGTTCATCTTCAACTAATAGTATTCTCATCTCAGAATCCTAAGTTATTCATTAAAACTATAATAACGTTATAAAACATCTGATCGAGATAGATTACAAAAATGTCATTTTCAAGTCACTTAGATGTTCAATGCTTCACTTTATTGTAGTAGCAAGAAATTAACTTTTAGAGAAACTTATGAAAACTGTAGTGCGTCGTAGTCTAACAATTTTAATGTGTGCTGGAACTTTAATTGCTGGTACTCAATCTTGGGCAAATGATGCAAAAGATCTATCAAATTCGAAATCTAATGCTGTGACAACTGCAAAAAAAGCACAAGAGCCGTGTTCTAAACCTTGTAAGATGAACAAGGATAATAAGGTTCAGCAAGAACCTAGCCAACAGCAAGCGGCAAATTCCTCTGATATGTCGAAAATGGATCATTCTATGATGAATATGGACCATTCTAAAATGGATCATTCAAAGATGAATATGCCTGGTAGCAATAAATAATTTTATAAATAGCGAGAAAGAAGTATTAAAGTTTATACTAAATATTTGCTTTATTACTTCAATCTTGACCTTTCTAAAGGTGAGATAGAATGTCAAAAAAGTTAAGTCATATACTCTTAATTGGAGTTGGTTTATTTTCATCAACTTGGGTAATGGCGGCAGTTAAAGAATATGATTTAACAATCGCTGAACAAACTGTAAATATCACAGGAAAACCAGTTGAGAGAATTACTGTAAATGGTAAATTCGTTGCACCACTTCTTGAATTTGAAGAAGGTGATGAGGCCGTTATCCGTGTTCACAATAAGTTAAAAAATCAGGACTCTTCAATCCATTGGCATGGCTTATTATTACCTGGAATTATGGATGGTGTACCTGGATTTAACAAATTTCATGGCATTGCCCCTAATAAAACTTATGAATATAAGTTTAAAGTCCGCCAAAATGGTACTTATTGGTATCATTCACATAGTAAAGGACAAGAACAAGACGGTTTATATGGTGCTTTTGTTATTTATCCTAAAGATAAAACTCCACTAACAGCTGCTGAAAAAACCGATAAAGATTACGTTGTTTTGCTTTCTGATTTTCATAATTCAACAAGTGATCAAATTATGAAAAATATTAAAAAAGAAGCAGACTACTATCAGAACCGCCGCGAAACAGTATTCGATGTATTAAAACAAGTTAAACGTGATGGGCTAAAAGCGACTTGGCAAGACCGTTCTATGTGGAATCAGATGCGAATGCTGAAAACAGATATGTCCGATGTCACAGGTTATACATTTTTAATGAATGGCAAGACACCTCAGCAAAATTGGACGGGCAACTTCAAAGCTGGTGAAAAAGTTCGCCTTCGTTTTATTAATGCTTCCGCTATGTCATTCTTTGATGTACGCATTCCAAACCTAAAAATGACTGTAGTCAGTGCTGATGGTCAACCTGTAAAGCCCGTTCCTGTAGATGAGTTCCGTATTGGTACTGCTGAAACTTATGATGTCATTGTTGAACCGAAACAAGCCCATTATCAAATCGAAGCTGAATCTATTGATCGTACTGGATTTTCGGTTGGAACCTTACATGAAGAAAGCAGACCAGCAGTCAAACAAATTGAGATGCCTAAGCCTCGTCCTCGTTCTTTATTGACTATGGAGGATATGGGGATGGATCATGGCTCTTCATCTGGTATGAACCATGATATGTCTTCTATGAAAGGTATGGATCATGATATGTCTTCTATGAAAGGCATGAATCACGATATGTCTTCTATGAAAGGTATGGATCATGATATGTCTTCTATGAAAGGTATGGATCATGATATGTCTTCTGTGAAAGG
>Ga0207918_100060_pt1 | contig 24194 bp, 22 predicted proteins | sample DeeseametaMP0440_FD_184211 | JGI IMG/M metagenome (GOLD analysis project Ga0207918, IMG submission 184211) | Marine microbial communities from the Deep Atlantic Ocean - MP0440 (SPAdes) | ecosystem: Environmental > Aquatic > Marine > Oceanic | place: East of Rio de Janeiro, Brazil, South Atlantic... | reverse complement strand
GCTTGCAATGGTGGAAGAAGCAGAAGCTCAAGCCATGGGAATGGCAAGCAAACCGCAGGGCAAGTTACGTGTTTTGAGTATGGCCAGTTTTGGTCATCATTATGTGTCTCCGATGCTGGCCGAGTTCTGTCAAACCTATCCAGAGCTTACGGTTGAATACCGTACTTCGCAGAATGTACCAGACCTTTTGGCTAAAGGAATTGATGTCAGTTTATATCTCACTGAATCTTTGGCCGACTCAAGATTTGTTGCTCGCCGAATTGGAACAATATTTTCATTACTCTGCGCATCGCCAGCCTATTTAGAAAAATATGGCGAACCAAAATCATTAGATGATCTACAAAAACACGCATGTTTAAAATTGGTGAATCCATCTATTACACCGCAATGGCATCTAGTCAGTGAAAACAGTTGTTCATATCAAATCGATATTACAGGGCAGTTGATTGCTGACACACCAGAACTATTATTAGACATGGTGCAACAAGATATGGGTATCGCATTACTTCCAACTTTTGCTGTGATTGAGGCTATACGTACTGGGCGATTGCGCCGTGTTTTAGCAGATTGGAGATCACCTGATATTGGTGTTTATACATTACTGCCATCGCGTCATTTTATAGATGCTAAAACAAGGGCATGGTTAACATGGGTTGAGCAGCATATTTCTCCTAAAATTCAAAGTGATACAGACTATTTTTTATAATTCCAATTCACGATTCAGATCATTAAGGAAAACATGAAATAAAAAAAGTAGATTTACCATGAACCACAGTCCATAAATAAGATGCAGATAAAGACTTATGATTCGAAATGCACATTTGTTCAAAACAGTTAATTACGACAGAAAAATAGGCGTTCTAACCAGAGAAGATTATTCATATATGTGCGATCTGCTAGAGACAGCACTAGAACAATTACAAAATTCAGAATTAGACAACGATCGAGAAATAGATCAGCTCAAACGGTTTTTTATCAAGTTAGATCATCACATTGATAGGCTGCGCGCGTAGATTTCGGCATAACGTATATTATGTTCATTAGCGTACTCGGCATCGTGAATATAATTTTACTGGGATTCACGATGTCGAGCTGTAGCACCAACTGAGGTTGCGTAGGCTACAGTCTTAGATATGCTATTTAACTTATGTTCACCTAAAGTTCACTTCATAAATTTATAAAGAAACTATGTATTTTATTTTCAATTGCTTATGTAGATATTAGTCTTAGTTTAGAATTTTAAAGTTCATGAACTATGAGTAAAAACTAAGATACGATCAAAAAATGTAGAACTACAAAATTATTTATACCCATTTACAAGCCACGCTGTTTAAGCGTGTCATTAAACAATAAATATTTTAATCTCTCCACACAATCTCCACACAACATCAGCAATTCATAAACACTGCTATTTCAAAATATTAGCATCTAAAAACTCCCTCTGAAAAAGCATGCAAACACGTCATCATTTAATAAGTTCAATACTTATTACAACTGTATTTTTAATCGGCTGTACACAATCCAAAGATGCTGATCAGTCCCCAACAGAAATGCCGCCGGCAGTTGTCAGTACCATCACTGTATTACCGCAATCCTTAAATGTAATTGAAAATCTTCCCGGTCGTGTTGCAGCTTATCGTATTGCTGAGATTCGTCCGCAAGTGGGTGGAATTGTTTATAAAGTGCTTTTTAAACAAGGCTCTTATGTACAAGCTGGTCAACCACTTTTTAAATTAAATTCTGAAATTTTTCAGGCAGATGTAAAAAGCAATCAAGCGACTTTAAACCGTGCACAGGCTGAGGTGACACGTTTGCAGGTGCTGTTAAAACGCTACACTGAATTAGTAAAAGTAAATGCGGTTAGTCAGCAGGAATACAACAATACGGAAGCAGATTATCAAAAAGCAAAAGCGGACGTGGCGCAAATGCAAGCTATGTTAAGCAGACAGCAGCTTAATCTTAAATATGCGACTGTTACAGCCCCTATATCTGGAACGATTGGTGAAATTTTGGTGACTGAAGGGGCTCTGGTTGGTCAAGGTGATACAAATGCTATGGCTGTGATACAACAGATTAATAAAGTCTACGTCGATGTGAAGCAATCAATTAGTGATTATGAAAAACTACAGGAAGCTTTACAGCAAGGTGACGTGTCAAACACCAAACATACGGTTGAAATCCTGAATAGTCAGGGTAAACCTTATCATGTTACAGGTGAAATCCTATTTTCGGGTACTAAAGTTGATCCTGACACTGGTGATGTCACGATTCGAATTTTAGCCAATAATGAAAATCAAAAACTTTTGCCAGGTATGTATGTTCGAGTCAATATGAGCCGAGCTCAAGTTGAAAATGCACTCCTAGTACCTGAACAAGCGATTCAACATGATATTAGCGGTAAAGCCAATGTTACGATTGTTAATCAAAAAGGTTTAGCGCAAAGCAAGCCTGTTCAGCTTGGTCAACGTTATCAAAATAGCTATGTAGTAACACAAGGGCTACAAGCAGGCGAAAAAGTCATTGTTGAAGGCGCTGATCGTATACAGCCTGAGCAAAAACTAAAAATTAAGCAGTGGCAACCTACAAATACTCAGGAAAATGGAGGACAGCAATAATGTCTCAATTTTTCATTAGGCGTCCTATTTTTGCATGGGTAATCGCCTTATTTATTATATTGTTAGGTGTGCTCAGCATCCCCAAGTTACCTATTGCGCGATTTCCGAGTGTTGCGCCACCACAGATTAATATTACTGCGACCTATCCGGGTGCTACGCCAAAAACATTGAATGATAGTGTTGTGACTTTGATTGAGCGGGAAATGTCAGGTGTCAAAAACTTACTGTATTACAGTTCAAGTTCAGATAGTTCTGGAACAGCAACAATCACCGCAACATTTAAACCAGGTACAGATGTAGAACTGGCACAAGTTGATGTGCAAAACAAAATTAAAGCCATTGAGTCACGCTTACCTCAAACAGTGCGACAACAAGGACTGATGGTCGACGCCGCATCATCTGGTTTTTTAATGATGGTGGGCTTAAGTTCACCGAATGGCAAATATAGTGAAATTGATGTCAGTGACTACATGACACGCTATGTGATTGAAGAATTAAAGCGGGTTGAAGGTATTGGTAAAGTCCAAAATTTTGGTGCTGAGAAAGCTATGCGGATTTGGGTCGATCCAGACCATTTGATCTCTTATGGATTGAGTATTCAAGATGTGAATACAGCCATCCAAAACCAAAACTTGCCGATATCACCAGGTCGTATTGGTGATGTTCCTACTTTGACGGGGCAACAAATTACTATTCCTTTAACGGCTCAAGGTCAATTAGAAACTGTAGAGCAATTCAAAAATATTAGTCTACGTGCTCAGCAAAATGGCGCCAATGTTCGACTGTCGGATGTCGCTCGTGTCGAAATTGGTGCGCAGATGTATAACTTTGCGATTTTAGAAAATGGTAAAGCCTCTACAGCTGTGGCGATACAAATGAGCCCTGGTGCCAATGCTGTTAAGACTGCAGAGGGCGTCAAAGCGAAAATTGAACAGTTAAGCCCAGCATTGCCTGATGGTATGAAATACTCTATACCTTACGACACTGCACCTTTTGTAAAAGTCTCGATTGAAAAAGTAATCATGACATTGCTTGAAGCTATGGCATTAGTTTTTATTGTCATGTTTATCTTCTTACACAATGTTCGTTATACCTTGATTCCAGCTATTGTTGCACCGATCGCATTGCTTGGCACATTCTCAGTCATGCTGCTTGCTGGTTTTTCGATTAATGTGTTGACCATGTTCGGTATGGTGCTTGCGATCGGGATTATTGTCGATGATGCGATTGTGGTCATTGAGAATGTTGAACGCATTATGGCGACAGAAGGCTTATCTCCAGTTGAAGCCACATCTAAAGCCATGAAGGAAATTACCAATCCGATTATTGGTATTACCTTAGTGTTAGCCGCTGTATTTTTACCGATGGCTTTGGCAGCAGGCTCGGTGGGGATTATCTATCGTCAGTTCACCATTACCATGTCGGTTTCAATTTTATTCTCAGCATTCCTTGCACTGACATTAACCCCAGCTTTATGTGCAACGATGTTAAAGCCGATTGATCAAGATCATCAGAAAAAAGGTGTTTTTGCTTGGTTTGATCGTAGTTTTGAGAAGCTGAACAATCGCTATGAGCGCAGTTTATTTAAAGTAATTAAACATAAAACCATCGCAATGTTGTGTTTCTTAGGCATTGTTATTGTGCTGATTTTTAGCTTTAAACAAGTACCGACTGCATTTATGCCTGAAGAAGATCAGGGGTGGTTTATGACCTCGATTCAGCTGCCTGCGGATGCAACACAAGAACGTACCCGTAAAGTCGTTGCTGAATTTCAAAGTCACTTAGACCAAGAGACGGGTATTAAAGACAACATGGCTGTATTGGGCTTTGGCTTTAGTGGTTCTGGTCAAAATACAGCGATGTATTTTACCAATCTATTGCTATTTGAAGAGCGTACTATTACGGCACAAGAAGTTGTGAATAATGCCAATATGGCGATGGCTGAAAGTTCAGAAGGCCAGACCATGTCTGTGTTACCACCAGCCATTGATGAACTGGGGAATTCATCTGGTTTTTCATTGCGATTATTAGATCATGGCAACATTGGTATGCCTGCTTTAAGAGAGGCGCAAGATCAGCTTTTAGCATTAGCATCACAAAGTAAAATCGTGGCGGAGGTCTATCCTGAAGGTTTGCCTGACGGCAGTTCTGTAGAGCTTAAAATTGATCGCGATAAATTGCAGGCTTTGGGTGTTAATTTCAGTGATGTGACCGATATTATTTCGACCTCGATGGGTTCGATGTATGTCAATGATTTCCCAAATCAAGATCGTATGCAACAAGTCATTGTGCAACTTGATGCCAAATCACGTATGAATATTGAGGATATTCTTCAGATTAAGGTGAATAGCCAAAGTGGTAAATTGGTTTCCATGTCTGAAATTATCAGCCCAATTTGGCAACATTCACCACAACAATACAATCGTTACAATGGTCGCCCATCATTGAGTATTACTGGCAGTCCAGCAGCAGGTATGTCTTCAGGACAAGCCATGAGCGAAATGGAAAATCTGATTAAACAACTTCCGAAAGGCGTGGGCTATGAGTGGACGGGGATTTCTCTAGAAGAAAAACAGTCTGAATCACAAACCTTGTTTTTATTACTGTTGTCGATGTTAGTCGTCTTTCTTGTCTTGGCAGCGCATTATGAAAGCTGGTCAATTCCACTCTCTGTGATGTTGGTTGTACCTTTAGGATTAATTGGCGCCTTTGTTGCAGTCATGATTCGAGGTATGCCAAATGATATTTTCTTTAAAGTTGGCATGATCACGATTATTGGTCTATCCGCTAAGAATGCCATTCTCATTGTTGAATTTGCTAAAGCGCTGAGAGAAGAAGGTATGGGGTTGGTTGAAGCAACTGTTGCTGCTGCAAAATTGCGCCTACGCCCAATCTTAATGACGTCTCTAGCATTTACTTGTGGCGTTATTCCTTTAGTTATTGCCAGTGGCGCAAGCTCTGAAACTCAAAAAGCGATTGGTACAGGTGTGTTTGGTGGCATGATCAGTGCAACTGTTTTGGCTGTTATTTTTGTACCGATTTTCTTTATTGTAGTCATGAGCATGGTAGAGAAATTCTCGAAACGCAAAGCTGCGCATTAACTCACTAAATCGGTGAGCTGAACATAATATATTTCAGCTCATCCCCAAATTTAATGATGAATCATGCGAGATTGAATATGACAATTCGAATCGAAACCCCTCGTTTAATCTTGAGAACATTTGAAGAACGAGATGCGTCAGGATTATTAGAATATTTATCAAAGCCAATCACCAATTGTTTTGCCTCCGATACGACAACAACGATTGAAAATGCACTGGCTAAAATTCACAAAAGGCAAAATGACAATGACTGTATTGCAGTATGCCTGAAAGATTCTGATCAACTCATTGGTGAGATTTTCTTTATCAAAGAAGAACCAGATACATATTCAATTGGCTGGAATTTTAATGAAAAATTTCATGGCAAAGGTTATGCCAACGAAAGTGCTTATACATTTATAAATTACTTATTTAATCAATTAGATACGAGACAAATCTATGCCTATGTCGAAGATTACAATACCGCTTCACAAAAACTTTGCGAGCGTTTAGGTTTTCGTAAAGAGGGACATTTTATAGAATTTATCTCATTTATTAAAAATCCAGATGGTTCACCAAAATATGAAAATACCATGCAATATGCAATCCTAAAGAAAGAGTGGGGTGTTAATAAAGTTTGATTTTTAAAAGAATTATGATGCTAATTTGAGTATTTTTAACTTAAATACTCAAATTAGCTTGGGCCTTTAACTGTATTGTAAAACAGCTGCCGCCTAAGCTTTTGGATTTAGAATAATAAATATGACCTTGGTGTGCTTCAATAATTGCATCAATCACTGCCAAGCCTAATCCTGTACCACCATCTAAACGGGATCTAGAGTCTTCCAAACGATAGAAGGGTTTAAACAAGTGTTCAAGATGCGATTCATTAATACCTGGGCCTTCATCTTCAAATGTTAATACCCAATGCTCTGTTGTGGTCACTGTTGTTATATTGATTTGTCCAGCATTCGAATATCTTAGAAAATTAGAGAATAATGCAATAAAGACTTGTTCCATCCTTCTTACATCAACGCAAACCAATTCATCCGTCAAATTTAAAACAGTCGTTAAACCTTTAAATTGAAACCGTTCATGAAACATCTGCAGACATTTTTCAATACTGTCTTTTAAATTGGTCTTTTCTAGTTCTAAACGTAATTGTTTATTTTCAATCAGTGTTAGTGTCCGTAAATCTTCCACAAGGTAAGATAAGCCTTCGACTTGGTTCAATAAACTTTGATGTAAAGCTTGATCGGCAATAAATACGCCATCGACAATACCTTGCAAACGGCCTTGTAATATTGTCACAGGTGTTCTTAGTTCATGCGCAATCGCAGCATTCCAAACGGTTGAATTCTTAACCGATACTTCAAGCTGGTTTGCCATGGCATTGAAGTTCTCTATGAGTGATTTTATTTCATGTGGAATATCATGATGTGGCTGTTTAATTCTGAGTGCTAAATTTCCTTGTTGAATTTGCTGAATAACATCGGCTAAATCACTGATTGGCTGTGTATAGCGTTTTCCATATTTAAAGGCGAGGAGAGTAGAAAGAAAAAAGCCTGTTAATAAAACTAAAAATAGCCATATAAAGTCTACGGATGTGATGAAAAATTCATTTGAATTAACACTTTGGAAATCTAAAAAGCCGATTTCGATTGCCCAGCTATAAACAAAATAGCCAATCATGAAAGATAACAGCGTAACGCCTAAATTGAGTAGGCTCATCATGATGATAAACTGAAAGTTAATTCCAACTGAGTTTTTTAAAAAATTAAATTTCATAGTTTTGATCTAAGCGATAACCCACGCCACGGACATTTATTAACAAGCCATTTACATAATTTTCCTCAAGTTTTTTGCGTAACTTGCTGATATGGCTATCTACAGTGCGATCCAAAGCATCACTTTCAGGCATACAGTTTTGGATCAATTCATTACGCGTAAAGACTTTATTTGGTGTTTTCACCATCAAAACCAGTATTTTATACTCAGTTAAAGTAAGGTTGAGTAGCTGATTTCTTTGACCATTTGAAATGTAAACTTGATGATATTCAGGGTTAATTTCAATATTTTTATAACGAATAACATGATTAATTTCAGTATTTTGACTTGTACTTCGTCTAAGTACAGCTTGTATTCGCGCAATCACTTCATTCGGATTAAATGGTTTAATAATAAAGTCATCAGCACCCATTTTTAGCCCTATAATCTTATTCACTTGATCATCTAATGCAGTCAACATAATTACAGGTATATGACTTGTTTGACGAATGATTTGTAGAATTTCCCAGCCATTTAGTTTGGGTAATTTAATATCAAGGAGAATCAGGTCGATAGAGTAGTTTTTCAGGCACTCTAAAGCTTGCTGTCCATCCAATGCACGAATGACTTGCATGTTTTCATTTTTTATGTATTTTTCAAGAATGTCACCAATATCATAATCATCTTCAACAACAAGAATGACGCTGTTTTCGAAGCTGTGCTGTAGATTTGGATACATATATTTTATCTTAGATGAAGCTAGCTATGCATTTTAACATTTAATTGTGTAATGGAGATGATTAGACGAGCAGTCATTTATATTTGTAATTGAGGGGTGACATATAATAAAATTCGTTGTATATCAGTATTAATGAACAAAATATTAATTATTATTCATTTAACTTATGTTCACCTATAATATAGTTCACAATTAAATTTATGTTTAATAAACAACAAATTTAATTACTTAGAGTACTAAAGTTACAACTTGTAAAATATTTGGTTCATGAACCTAGCTATGAATAGATATTTTCCTACTAAAAAGGTCTTAAGAATAGACTAAATTTGTCTAGAAGAGTGGGGGCTATTCACACCTCATTGAAACCCCTTTAAGAAAGGGGATGCCGATCCTCTATATCACCAACGGTGGATGAAGCTTGTCAGCATTCTTAAATATTTATCGTCACCATCACGGCATAGACGTGCGCTTATGGTAAGTCACACTTACATAACTTAGACTTAGAAGATTTGGTGGCTTTAACTATTAAAGCTGTAGTAATGGCATGGGTACACCATCCAGCGACAAACTGGGTGTCAAAGCTAGGTAAGTGAATTACTAGACTTCACTGTAGTTAGTTCTCAATTTTAAATTTTATTAAAGGAAGTATGAAAGTCATACTTCCTTTTCAATCTTCTACACAATAAAACTTTAGAGTTGAAGCCAAAAATAATATTTAAATTAGGTTAGAAAAATAATTACGGTGGGCGCTATCTTGTGGTAAGAGTTCTAATAAGCGTTGTATTGCATCAATTCGATCATGTGTTTGCCCAATAATTCGTAATAATTGATCGATATCCTTTATTTGATAGATCAACTGGCTTAAACGGGCATCAAAACAATGTCTCCATGTGCTGAGTAATGGGCTTTCTGATTTAGATAAAAAGCTACCTTTATATAGCGAGAATGTACTGGATATAAGATTTGCATTTAATGATTGTTCAGCACGTAAAAAATCACATTGAACTTCACAGCTAAGCCTATAAATGCGAGCCTCAATTGAATGGGGTAATAAGCTACGAAGTTGTGAAAGCTCAGCCTTTAGGGTTTTTAGGCTGACACTACGCTCACCATAAAGGGCATAGTGTAACTCTTCTAAACAAATGCCATGGGGATACAAAGCTAAAATGCATAGTATTTCAATTTGACGGTGACTCAAGTTCAATGTATGCCCATTAAATTGAACCCAAGGCGAGCCTAGTGCCTTAATGTATAAAAAATTTTGCTGTTCAAGTTTTATGGCGCGTTGTATTAAATCTGCACAGCGTTCAACTGCAAGCAGCCCTAAAGGCGTATGTTTTTTATATTTTGTGGAAAGGTTAATAATGCCATGAAATTGACCTGATGCTGGATCCCAGATCGGTGCGGCATAACAAACCCAATCACGAACACTGTCCATTTGGTTTTCATGAGAATAGACGCAACTTGAAATTTGGCTGTTCAAGGTCATACCAATCGCATTGGTTCCAACTGCCTGTGTAGACCAATGTCCGCCCTCAATAAAATGTACCTGTTCAGCAGAAGAAAGCATGGCTGAACTACTCCATGTCCATAAGAGAGTCCCGTGATGATCTGTAAGACCAATCGCCATATCTGAATCATCCGCTATTTTGAGTAAGTCAGCATAATTATGCTGAATAGAGCGGCGGAATAAAGACGTTTGATCTTCTTGAGGCAATGCTAAAACAGGGGCAGCATGTACAGTAGTTTGATTAATTAAATGCGTCGTTTGCAGCTGTTTTGCAGATGCGGTATTGAACAGGTTCATATCATATTCCTTTATGATGAGACTGTAATATTTTTAAACTTTAGAAATGAGCTTCAAAATTTATGGTCATTTACGTCATTTCTTCTTGCTTCGATTTTAAATGCTTTTTTCTTTGCTTGGTTAAATTAGATCTTTTGGCTTTACCAGTCCTTGAGCTACTTTAAAAGTGTTCTTATGAGCTGAAAATGACTATTTCCATCTGAAATGTTAATAAACGTAAATAGGATGAAAAGTCATTCGCTCATGTAAGGGTTAGGCACAGCTTCACCATGATACTGACGGTCTGCAAAATAACTTGATCGTACTAATGGCGCACTCCAAATATTTTTAAACGCTAAGCGCTCTCCATGTGTTTGATAATGCTTAAACTCTTGCAACGTAACAAAACGATGAATTGGCGCATGAGATTTAGATGGCTGTAAGTATTGACCGATTGTGACATAGTCTACTTGATAATCTTTCAAATCATTTAATAAGACAATAACCTCAGCCTCGACTTCTCCTAAACCGACCATCAAACCACATTTCGTTGGGATATCAGGGCAGTAGTGTTTAAATTTCTTAAGTAAATCCAATGAATGCTGATAGTCAGCGCCTGGTCGCATGGCTTTATACAGGCGTGGCACGGTTTCAATATTGTGATTAAAGACATCAGGTGGGTTTTTGCTCAGAATCTTAAGTGCAATATCTGCGCGACCACGAAAATCAGGAACTAAAACTTCAATCAAAGTGTCTGGACTGGTTTGACGAATTTCTCGAATGCAATCTGCAAAATGCTGTGCACCACCATCTTTTAAGTCGTCTCGATCAACAGAAGTAATCACGACATACTTTAAGTTTAGATTCTTGACTGTTTCAGCCAGATGCTTTGGCTCATTAGGATCTAGGATATTAGGACGACCATGTGCGACATCACAGAATGGACAGCGTCGAGTACAAATATCTCCCATGATCATAAACGTTGCAGTCCCTCCGCTAAAGCATTGTGGCAAATTGGGGCAGGCCGCTTCTTCACAAACCGTATGTAGTTTCTGTTGTCGTAATAAATCCTTAATGATTTGAACTTCCTCAGGTTGACTAATTTTAGTCCGAATCCATTCTGGCTTTTTCGGTGTCGTTTCCGTTGGAACAACTTTAATTGGAATACGCGCCATTTTTTCAGCGCCACGTAGCTTCTTTCCAGTTAATACTGTGTTATTTAAATCCATTACAAACACTCCATCGTTTAAAATAATTAATATAGATCCCGATATTAAATAAGCTCTTTTAGGTGCTTTAATAAAATTAAAACAGTGCAAAAAACTTATCATATAAAATAAAGGTTGGTTAAAGGTTTGTTTTCATATGTGATTGAACTACTGTAAAATTTTTAAAAATTCTTTAAGTTCTCAACCTTCTGTTTTTAATATTTTTCTCATCTTTTTATGCATTATTTTTTTTTAGTCTAATATGAAATTAAATAAAAATATATTTATATAAATATACGGTTTAAAAATTCAACCATTAATTTTTGGATTTTCTTTTAAGCGTAGTTAATAAGGAACAAAGATATGCAATTAACGGAAGAGCAATTGCTAGCAGCATACAAAAGAATGCGCGACATTCGTGAATTTGAGGATCGACTTCACGATGAAAATAATACAGGTGATATTCCCGGTTTCATCCATTTATATAGCGGCGAGGAAGCTGTTGCCGTAGGGATCTGTGAAAATTTAACAGACAAGGACTTCATTACATCAACGCATCGTGGTCATGGACATTGTATTGCCAAGGGCTGTGACATTCATGCCATGATGTTAGAAATTTTTGGCAAAGATGATGGTTTGTGTCGTGGTAAAGGCGGCTCAATGCACATTGCGGACTTAGATAAAGGCATGCTCGGTGCAAACGGTATTGTGGGTGGTGGTCCACCTTTGGCTATTGGGGCAGCTTTAAGTGCTAAAACACTGAAAAATGGTGGGATTGGTCTATCTTTTACCGGTGATGGCGGATCAAATCAGGGCTTAACTTTTGAAGCCATTAATATGGCTGTCGTGTTAAAGCTCCCTGTCATTTTTGTTTTTGAAAACAACGGTTTTGGTGAAGGCACTGCACACGACTATGCCGTAGGCAGTAAAGACATTGCAGGCCGAGCAGCAGGTTTTGGCTTACCCGCTGAAAAAGTAGATGGAACAGACTTTTTTGCTGTGTATGAAGTTGCACAAAAAGCCATTGAACGTGCCCGCTGTGGTGAAGGTCCGAGTGTGATTGAAACGGTAACAAACCGTTTTTATGGACATTTTGAAGGTGATCCGGGGCTTATCCGTTCCAAAGAAGAACTGGATTATGTCAAAGAACATAAAGACCCATTGAAAATATTCCGTGAAAAAATCAAAGGCAAAATTGACGAAGCCAAGCTAGATGCGATTGATGCCCAGTCTAAAGCCAATGTAGACGATGCCGTTGCAAAAGCACGTGCAGCTAAGTACCCAGAAGTCTCTCAGTTACTTACTGATGTTTATGTCTCTTACTAAAGGAATAGTAGAAAAATGCCAAATAAAAGTTATCGAAACGCAATTAAAGAAGCAATTGAATTAGAAATGCGCCGAGACCCAAGTGTCATTGTGGTTGGTGAAGATGTTCGTGGTGGGCATGGTGGCAAAAATACCGATGACAATAAACTGGAAGGTTTTGGCGGTGTGCTTGGCGTGACCAAAGGCTTATGGACTGAATTTGGTTCTGAGCGAGTCATTGATACTCCAATTACAGAATCTGCGATTATTGGTATGGCGGCAGGTGCTGCTGCAACGGGTTTAAGACCTGTGGCAGATTTAATGTTCATGGATTTTTACGGCGTGTGTTATGACATGCTGTATAACCAAGCGGCTAAATTCCGCTATATGTTTGGTGGCAAAGCCAAAGCGCCACTCGTTGTACGTGGCATGATTGGTGCAGGTTTTTCTGCAGCAGCACAGCATTCTCAGTCGCCATATAACGTATTTGCCTCAGTGCCTGGTTTAAAAGTGGTGGTGCCTTCGAGCGCCTATGATGTGAAAGGGTTGTTGATTCAAGCCATTCGAGATGATGACCCAGTAGTCTTTTGTGAACACAAGTTGTTATATGACATTAAGGGCGAAGTACCAGATGAGGCCTACACCATTCCTTTTGGTGTCGCAAATTACACCCGTGAAGGCACAGATATCACCATTATTGCCTTAAGTTTGATGGTGCATCGTGCCAATGAAGTCGCTGATAAGCTCGCAAAAGAAGGCATTTCGGTTGAAGTGGTTGACCCTAGAACCATTTCACCATTAGACGAAGATGGCATTTTAGAGTCAGTAGCTTCAACAGGTCGTGTGGTGATTGTAGATGAATCAGCAGCACGTTGTGGTTTCGGACATGATGTGGCTGCGCTTATTGCCCAGAAAGGCTTTCATTATCTTAAAGCACCAATCGAATTAGTCACTCCACCACACTCACCCGTACCATTTTCACCAGTACTAGAAAAAGAATGGCTACCTAGTGTAGAACGCATCGAACAGGCTGTACGCAAGACGTTGGAGGCTTAGGATGAGCGAAATTAAAACTTTAGAAATCCCAAAATGGGGTTTGTCCATGGAAGAGGGTACGATTGCCCAATGGCTGATTCAGGAAGGTACCCAATTTAGTAAAGGACAGGAAATTTGTGAAATTGAAACCACAAAAATCGTCAATGTATTGGAGGCACCTTTTGATGGCCTGCTACGAAAAATTATTGCTAACGATGGTGACACACTGGTCGTAGGTGGAATCATTGCAATTTGTGCAGACGCTCAAGTTTCCGATGCAGAAGTTGAAGCATTTGCACAGTCTTTAGGTGGAACACCTGCTGTAACTGAAAATAAAGCGGTAGCAGCGGTTCCTGAAAAAGTCGATGTGGCTCAAGTTGAAACCAAAGTACAAGCTGCTCCTAAACAGAACAGTGTTGATAATGGATCAAAAGCGGTGACTCAGGGCGGATATTCTATTCCTGATGAGTTACAAGGCTACCAACAAAGCGATGATATTTTTGCAACGCCACATGCCTTGAAATTGGCTGAAAAGCATAATGTAAACTTGGCTCAGATTACGGGTTCTGGACGTGAAGGCCGTATCAGTGTTCAAGATATTCAGGCCGCAGTTCAAGCTGCTGGTGGTTCTTGGCCAGATGTACGTCATCAAGCCAGCACGAAAGCCGCGAAATCTAAAGCAGATGACAGTTATGTTCTAGCGACACCTGTTGCCCGCCGTTTGGCAAAACAATGGGGCATTAATTTGCATGATTGTCGCGCATCAGGTTCACGTGGACGAGTCTGTAAGGAAGATGTTGAAGCTGTATATCAACGGGAAAATCCTGTACAAGCTCAACATACTGAGTATGCGCATCCAACAGAGTCTGCAAAATTCACCACCGTAGCTATGAATGGTATGCGTAAAGCAATCGCTGCACGGCTACAAGCGGCAAAACGCAATGCACCACATTTTCGCTTAACGATAGACTTAAATGTTGAGTCGGTTCAGGTTTTGCGTCAGCAAATTAACAGTACTGTACCGCAAGTCAAACTGTCCATTAACGATATGCTGATTAAAGCTGCTGCTGCTGCACTGATTAAAGTTCCACAAGTTAATGTTCAGTTTGATGAAGAGAATCAGCAGATTTTACAGTTTGAACAGGCTGATATTTCGGTTGCTGTAGCCATCGAAAATGGACTGATCACGCCAATTATTAAAGCAGCGAACCGTAAATCTTTGGCGCAAATTTCCAATGATATGCGTGATCTGGCGACACGTGCCAAAACTGGAAAATTGGCACCTAATGAGTTTCAAGGGGGCAGTTTCAGTATTTCCAATTTGGGCATGCTTGGTATTCCACAGTTTGATGCAATTATTAACCCGCCTCAAGGTGCAATTCTAGCCTTAGGTGCAGCAGAGAAACGTGCTGTCGTTGAAAATGATGAGATTGTTGTTCGTGAAATGGTGACCGCAACATTGTCTTGTGATCATCGTGTCATTGATGGTGCGTTGGGTGCTCAATTCTTATCGGCATTTAAGCAGTTTGTCGAAAATCCTGCATTAATTTTGGTGTAGGAGGAATAGCCATGTCAGATACACAATTTGATCTTGTGGTTATTGGTGCTGGTCCTGGAGGATATGTCGCTGCGATTCGCGCAGCGCAACTGGGATTAAAAACGGCAATCGTTGAAAAACAACACTTAGGCGGAGTGTGTCTTAATTGGGGATGTATTCCAACCAAGGCATTATTGAGCGGGGCTGCGCTTGCGCAGCAGTTCAAACATTCTGGGCAGTTTGGCTTTACGCTTAACGCGATTGATTTTGACATTCAAAAACTGGTCCATCATAGCAGACAGGTTTCTGAGCAACTCGTGCAAGGTATCGGTCAACTATTGAAAAAAAATCAAATCACTGTTTTTAACTCAGCAGCCCAGTTTATTGCCAAAGAGCAATTAGAGCTTACAGATGCGAATGGTCAAAAACAGCAGATTTCTGCACCGCATATTATTGTCGCAACAGGCGCACGTGCGGCCAATTTGCCTCATATTCCTGTAGATGGCCATCAGGTCTGGAGTTATAAAGAGGCTTTAGTTCCAGAACAATTACCAAAATCTTTACTGGTCATTGGTTCGGGTGCTATAGGCAGTGAATTTGCAAGCCTATACCAAGACTTAGGCTGCCAAGTCACCTTGGTTGATATTGCCAAGCAGATTCTCCCTAGCGAAGACATTGAAGTTGCGAAGTATGTACAAAAGCAATTTGAACAGCAGGGTATGCAGGTTTTAACCGAAGCGACTGTAAAAAAAATAGAAACTGATCAGGCTCAAGTACATTGTCATATTGAAACTGCCACAGGTGTGCAAATAATTACTGTTGAAAAGGTGCTTTCAGCTATTGGCGTGAAACCGAATGCTGAAAATCTTGGCCTAGAAGCTTTGGGAATCGAATTTGAGAATGGTTTTATTAAAGTCGACTCATGGTGTAAAACCAATGTAGTGGGCATTTATGCAATTGGTGATGTCGCAGGCGCACCGTGTTTGGCACACAAAGCCAGTCATGAAGCCATTCTTTGTGTGGAGAAAATTGCAGGCCTAAGTCATGTACATGCTTTAGATCGTACACAAATTCCGGGCTGTATCTTTACCCATCCGCAAGTGGCCAGTATTGGTTTGACAGAACAGAAAGCGAAAGCTGCGGGCTTGAATATCAATGTGGGTAAGTTTCCTTTACAAGCGAATGGTAAAGCATTGGCTTTGGGCGATAGCGCAGGATTTGTTAAAACCATTTTTAGTCAGGAAACAGGTGAATTGTTGGGTGCTCACATGGTTGGACATGAAGTCACCGAACACATTCAAGGGTTTGCCATCGCGAAATACCTAGAAGCTACAGATGAAAGCTTAGCGCAGGTCATTTTCCCTCATCCTACTTTGTCTGAGGCGATGCATGAGTCGGTCTTGTCGGCGATGCAACGTGCAATCCATATTTAAGGAGTCGCAACATGCCTAGAGGTTTAAACAATAAAGTTGCATTAATTACGGGTGCGGCACAAGGTATTGGACGCGGTATTGCCTTACGTTTAGCACAAGAAGGTGTTCATATTGGATTGGTCGATCTTCACCAAGAAAAGTTAAATACTGTTCAACAAGAGGTTGAAGCCTTTGGCGTAAAAGCCACCACATTTATTGCGGATATTTCAGATCCAATACAAATCAGTGACGCTATTAATCATGCAGAATCGACACTTAATGGCTTTGATATCATGATTAATAATGCAGGTATTGCACAAGTCAAAGCTTTGGCAGAAGTAACGCCGAGTGAATTTAACCAAATTATGAACATCAATGTCGGTGGTGTACTTTGGGGGATTCAAGCCGCAGCAAATAAATTTAAACAACGCCAACAGGCTGGAAAAATTATTAATGCATGCTCAATAGCAGGTCATGAAGGCTTTGCTTTACTCGGTGTTTATTCGGCAACTAAATTTGCAGTTCGTGCATTGACGCAAGCTGCGGCTAAAGAATATGCCAGTGTTGAAATTACTGTAAATAGTTATTGTCCGGGTGTTGTTGGTACAGACATGTGGGTCGAAATAGATCAGCGGTTCTCTGAAATTACAGGTGCACCAATTGGTCAAACGTATAAAAAATATGTAGATGGTATTGCTTTAGGACGTGCTGAAACACCAGATGACGTGGCTGCATTAGTTGCATTTTTAGCCAGCGAGGATGCAAACTATATTACAGGTCAGTCTATTTTGACAGATGGTGGAATGGTTTACCGTTAATATCAACATAAGGAATACACAATGAAAGCAGCTCGTTTTTATGATCGAGGGGATATTCGAATTGAAGATATCCCTGAACCGAAAGTACTTCCAGGCACAGTTGGAATTCAAGTTGCATGGTGCGGTATTTGCGGTACAGATTTACATGAATTCATGGAAGGCCCTATTTTTATTCCACCTTGTGGTCATCCACATCCAATTTCGGGAGAATCTGCACCTGTAACAATGGGACATGAATTTTCAGGCGTAGTTTATGCAGTTGGTGAGGGTGTAGACGATATCCAAATTGGACAACATGTCGTAGTTGAACCCTATATTATTGCGGATGATGTCCCGACTGGCCTGAATGATAAGTATCATTTATCAAAAAATATGAACTTTATTGGTTTAGGCGGACGTGGCGGCGGTCTTTCTGAAAAAATTGCAGTTCAACGACGTTGGGTACATCCTATTTCAAATGATATTCCCTTAGATCAGGCCGCATTGATAGAACCTTTATCTGTCGGTCATCATGCCTATGTCAGAAGTGGTGCAAAAGCTGGCGATATAGCACTGGTTGGTGGAGCAGGCCCTATAGGCTTACTTTTATCAGCCATTTTAAAGGCTAAAGGTCTCACGGTCATCATTACTGAATTGAGTGCAAAGCGTAAAGAAAAAGCGATAGAAGCGGGTGTTGCAGATTATGTGCTAGATCCATCTAAGGTTGATGTGGTCGCTGAAGTGATGAAAATTACGGAAGACCGTGGTGTTGATGTCGCTTTTGAATGTAGTAGTGTTAATAAAGTCATGGATACACTGGTGGCGGCGATGAAACCAACTGGTGTGGTCGTTATCGTTTCGATTTGGAGCCATCCTGCCACAATTAATGTGCATAGTGTGGTTATGAAAGAGCTAGATATTCGTGGCACGATTGCTTATGTCAATGACCATCAGGAAACCATCCGCTTAGTCGAGCAAGGTAAGATTAATCTAGAACCTTTTATTACCCAACGTATTGCATTAGATGATCTTGTTTCTAAAGGCTTTGAAACGCTGATTCATAATAATGAGTCTGCAGTAAAAATTATTGTTCATCCGTAGTAAAACCTAATTTTAACGACAAATTTGAATAAGCTAGAAATAAACTTTATGTAGCTATTTCTAATATCTTTAGCGATAGGGAGTGACTCTGTACTTACAGATTCATTCTCAAATTTAAAGTGTTGAGTGCCAGTATGATTTTGATCATACAGCCTAGTAAAGATAGAAAATAAGTTTTTTAAATAAACCATAGGGATATAGACTAAATTTTGCTAGGAGAGTGGTGGCAGCCCACCACCAATTAAAAGATGTCTACAAAATCATTGGCTATTCAATAGGTTTAGTTTACTGTTTGGTATAAAATATTAGACTGAGGTTGGGGTTTTGAAAGCTACGATTTCTGTTTGGCTTTTTGGCATAAGACATACAAATATAAGCTTTCTACTTTTTCACGTGCCCATGGTGTGGTACGTAAAAATCGCAATGATGACTTAACACTTGGATCTATGCAAAAACATCTAATTTCAATTTTACGACTTAAGCCTTCAATGAAGAGGTTGTTATGATTTCAAATGTTTTAATTTTAAAAAACCACTAGTGTAAAATGGTTTGATGTGAGGGGTATGTATTTTTATAAAGTTGAGTTTTTTGAATTTTAACGTGTTAAATATATTTTACTATCTTAATTTTTTTTGTTTTTTATAGTGCTAATTATTTGAAAGTGTAAATTATTAACTTGAGGGTGGTTTGGTTGTAATTATGGGTTCGGATAAGTTGGTGGTTTAAATTGTTTAATTTTATTGAAATAAAGACCTAATATGGCTGAATAATATATTGGTTATATCGAAATGTTTAAAGTATCGAGTTGTTAGTTAAATTAATTATCTACTACTTTTAGAAGAATTCTTTAGAGGTGTTAAATGAGTCAAGGTTTGGATGAAATAGAGGTACGTCTTACTATAGAAGAAGACTGGGAAATTCTTAAAACAGTTCGTTTGGAGTCACTTCTAGATAGTCCCGATGTTTTTTCTGCCACTTATGCCATTGTTGAGAAATATAGTGAATCTGAATGGCGTGATAGGGCTGCGCATAAAACTAAATATCAATATATTTTAGCAATCAAAGATACCCAAGCTATTGGAATTGTTGGCGGGATACAAAATTCAGCTCATGATTTTAACTTAGTGGCGATGTGGGTAAATCCTAAATTTCGTGGAAAGGGAATTGCAGATATTTTGATCTCTACTATTAAGGAGCTAGCGATTTCTAAAGGGCACAATAGGATTGTATTAAGTGTATCACCTGGAAACTCTAGAGCTGTTGATGTTTATTCTAGACATGGTTTTGTTTTTATATCTGAGTGGGAGGTTTTACCACTTAGTTCTGGTGAAAAAAATCAAAAAATGGAATGTTCCGCATTATTTTAATTTGCATTAGGAACTGGTCAAAAATCAAAATGTGCAAGATTATATTCTACTATTTAGTAGGTGAATATGTTGAGTACTATTAAATTAATTTTGGAAGTATAATTAATGAAGTCATTAATTAAAAATTCAACTAATTTTTTTCCTCTTTCATTTGAACAAGAGCAATTTCTGTCCAAGGAGGAGGTCAAATGTGTTAATGAATTTAATAATATATCTGCGATGACTCGACTAATTGGGCAAGTTCAAATACCAGAGATGCTAGCTGCCTTGAATGAAATTGTGCGTCGTCATGAGATATTTCGTACCACATTTAATATATCTGACCAGTTTTTAGTACAAACCATTGCAGCACAATCCTTTAATCATTTCCTGATTCATGCTCTTAAAATTATGATTTATCTCACTTTTAATTGTTTTATTGGCTTTTGAAAAGTTATTTATAATTTTTTTCTTTATTGTCATATATTTATTCAAGTTTTCTTTAATTTTTTGAATTTCTTTTAACGTGAGTTGTGGTTGTGATTGGATGCTTAAGTATTCATCAATCAAAAAGTTGTAAAACTTTAGAAAGGATCTAATTCTATGACCAATTGTTGTGTAATTGGTATGGTCTGTATTTCTTAGCCGAATAAGATTGCTATCAACTTTTTTATTATTTTCTAAATAGACAATGAAATTATCAATTTCACCTTGAATGATCTCAAAATTGTAGGATGTCGAGTAGAACGACTCACAAAAGGATGTTGAAAACTTTTCATGCCAAAATTCATACCAAAATTTTATTGCGATTAAATCTGCATGCTGTGTGGATATGCTTTGAAATCTAAGGAATTTCATTGTGTACAGCATAGGGTACAAACATGGACAAGATGAATTTAGATCAAATAAAAGAATAATTTGATTTTCGTTTGAGACTTTCTTTTCTAAATGAATTGTTTTTAAAGCAAACATAGTAAAGTTTATGAAGTATTCTCAAGGTAAACATATCATATTTTATAAGTGAAATAGAAATCACTTAAGTTATTGAATTTTGGTTTAAGTAAGAAGGATATGAAGTTATGGTTAGGTGTATCGGATTTAACATAAAATTACGTTATGCGACATCAAGCGCAAAAGAGAAGGGCGATAAATTCGCCCTTTTTTATTTATAAATCTAATAGTCTGGATCGACATAGATTATCAGTCTTTTTTTAGTACTTCTTCACGATATTTCATTACATCGGAAGTTTTTATATCTTTTAGATGTTTTCTTATAAGTGTATGAAGAACATCAGATTCTTTTATGCGTGACTTCGTTTCAATCATCATATTTAAAGTAAGTTCCTGAAGCATTTCTTCCTCTTCATCTCGAATTCTAACTGTAGTGGACATTTAGTTGCTCCATGTGATTTGTAATTTATATCGTATTACATGTTGTTTTGTAACATCTGACATATTATTTTTCAGTCAAATGTAACTTGTGACAAATTACAAATGACTAAAGAACAAGCTTTTGAAGACGTATCTAAGATTATTTTCGACCGTGCATGTCAATTAATTGTCGGGGGAAATCCTGCTTACGAATCAGAGATGGTTCTTTTTCACATTGAAATGGTCATGACAGAGTGGGGCTATCGTTCTGCAAAAGTTGCTGAGTACTGCGATTCACTAAAACAAGAAAACGACATCATGCGTGATATGGGGATTGAATAATGTTGAACAAAAAACAATCAATACCGCAAGTTTGTACGTGGGGAATGGGATTTTTAGATACCCCCATTAATAAGATGCCGGTAAAGATTTATGCGTGTAAACCCACATTTGTACAAAACTGGAAGCTATGACAGATCAAAGGGCGTTTTAACCAAGGCTGACTATGTGTACATGCGCGATCTACTGGAGACTGTGCTAGAACAACTGCAAAATTCAGAATTAGATAACGATAAAGAAATAGATCAGCTCAAACAGTTTTTTATTAAGTTAGATCATCACATCGATAGGCTGCGCGCGTAGATTTCGGCATAACGTATATTATGTTCATTAGCGTACTCGGCATTGTGAATATAATTTTACTGAGATTCACAATGTCGAGCTGTAGCACCAACTGAGGTTGCGTAGGCTACAGTCTTGGATATTCTATTTAACATAATATACATTATACGCAATCTAAGTTATTTATAAAAAGCCACAATTGATTATGTAGCTTTTTATAAATAACTTAGATCACATCAAATTCAATTCGACGGTTTTTCTTACGGCCATCTGCAGTCGCATTGTCAGCAACAGGTTTGTTCGAGCCTAATCCTTCGACGCTTAAACGTTCTGCTGCAATACTTTTATTAATCAAGTAGTTTTTAACAGCCACAGCACGTTCTTTACTTAAAACAAGATTCTTTGCAGCATCACCTGAACTGTCTGTGTGTCCAATAATTTTAACCTTTTTCCCACCAACCTTATTTAGAGCCACCGCCATTTCATCTAAGATCTGAGTCCCACTCACAGCCAAAACCGCACTGCCAGATTCAAATTCTATAATTCTGTTTTTAAGCGCTTCATCTATAATTTGCTGTTCAGCCTGATTGACAGAAAGCTGTGCATTTAAGCGATATGGTGGCGTTACTAGACTTTGGAATAAGTTTGTTGTTGGCTGAATTTCATTTGAACTCGATATTTTTCCATTAAGTTCCATTTGCGTACCACGTACAGAAAGTTTACCTTGGTGAACTTTTTTTAACTCTGGAACCACCATATTCGCAACAGATTCACTCCAACCATTCGGAGCGCTAACTGCTTTAACCTTTACTTTATCAATCACTTGGTCAGCACCATAAACACTGTACATCTTATTCAAAATGATTTGCTTACTGGCCTCATTTGGAACAACACCTTCAACAATAATCGGTTCAGCCCAGACATTCACGCTCAAAACTAACGTTAAGGTCAGCAACCATTTATTTATCTTAAACCTATGATTTATTTTCATATTTTATTAATCTATAAAAGTTTTTTTAAAAATTTTCACAGCTTGTATTAAGCTCAATTGCCGCTCACACAAAGCTTGCTCCAGCGTTGCCAAACCGGCATTTTGCTCTAAATATGCATCAATCCAATTGGCTTGGACCAATGAAACCCAGTGATCTGAATCTAACTTTTGCGTGAAAATTTCACTTAAGGTCATAATATCTGCCCCTTGAAAGCCAAAAAGCAGTACCGGTTTTTCGCTATGTAAAACCCCTATCAGAAGCTCAGCATTTTGATTTTGAATAAAAAAACTGATTAGATTGACCCAAAAAGCTGCAATTTCATAGCAGTAGCTAGAGTTATTAATAGGTAATATCAACACTTTAGTTAAGCGACTAGTACCATGTTGAATAACGGGTTGTAACAATAACCCGAGTCCAATCATGCTTTGTGCAAGCTCATAACTGCTCATTCTTAGTAATTGAGCAAATGAACGTATCGTATGGTGTTCATAAAATGCCGAAACTTCGCTGTGATTAAAAACCTGTATCTCATTATTTAATTTAGATAATTTATCGAGCACGATATTGGGGTCACGTATCGAACGTACCACACGATTCTTTTGAAATAAGTCGATTAAAGTTTGCTTATAGCGATATGGCGCATAAATAAGATTATCAAAACTGTTTTCAACCTCTAATAAATGACTCAATACCATTGGAAATTGACGACCAGAACTATCGTGACTGGCTATCAAATTTGCCACAAGAAAATTATTTTCTTGTGGATTGGCAATAAAAAAGTCTAATGAAGGTAGCTTTTCATATGCTTGACTAAATCCCTCTGATTGCATGGCATGTTCTAATGCTTCAGTAATCCACTGATCAATCAGTTGAATTAAGGCATACTGGCCGCGTGTTTTTAAGAAATCACCACGTGCAGGACATTTTCCATAATATAAAGCTAAGGTACGCAGTTCATCCATCGCAATACTCCTTACAACCTAGCCACTTTCGAGAAATCATAAACGAGGCTCCTGTATACCTGGTGTTGGAGCTTTAGGACTTGCAGCTGTTGCTGAAGGTGTGGTTTGCGCTGCCACCACACGTACGGATTTATTGGTGACAATTTGATCGACCAGTTGCATGCCATTGTAACTGCGCTGCCCGCCTACTCCACCATTGGCGTCCCCGCTGATTAAACGGAAATTGACTTTTACTGCAAGCTCTGGATTTTGCTGATTTCTCCAAATCATTTCATAGCTTCCGCCACGTTGCGTTCGCTCAGCACCATCAATTAAACGATTAATGCCATATTCACCAGGTGCCTCAAAAATCGTATGCGTTTTCCCATCTAAATCAATGGCTGTAATACGCGCGCCTGGAATTGCTCCAGCATTGGGCCATACAAAATTCACCCATTGTTGAATGCCGTTTTCATAAAGCATTCTTTGTCCATCAATATCAATGGTATAGGATAAAAACTTAGGATTTTCAATTGGGTAA
>Ga0207918_100056_pt1 | contig 24498 bp, 22 predicted proteins | sample DeeseametaMP0440_FD_184211 | JGI IMG/M metagenome (GOLD analysis project Ga0207918, IMG submission 184211) | Marine microbial communities from the Deep Atlantic Ocean - MP0440 (SPAdes) | ecosystem: Environmental > Aquatic > Marine > Oceanic | place: East of Rio de Janeiro, Brazil, South Atlantic... | reverse complement strand
TTCATGAGTATATGCATTATTACAATAATGAGCGTATTCAACTCAAACTAAAAGGACTGAGCCCTGTGCAGTACAGAACTCAGTCCTTGGTATAAACTAAACCGTCCAAGTTTCGGGGGTCAGTTCATATAGCTGGGGCTTTTTACCTTTATCATATCCGCTTGATTATTAAATCTACTTACAAGATAAACATGCTCACTCAAATATGATTATTCAACATCAAATCTGTCTACGACTGCCTGCCATATCCGCGCGCTCACCTCATCAGTACTGCCTGACGCATCAATACGCTGGATACGTTCAGGATGCGAGCTTGCAAGTTGACTAAAACCGGTATGTACCCAAGTAAAAAACGCCATTGCTTGCTGCTCAAAGCGATCTGCTGCGCTGCGCTTATTGGCGCGTGCCATGCCCTCTGCTACAGGTAAATCAAGCCATAAAGTCAGCTCAGGCAACTGCGTCACAAACTGCTCGATCAGCGTCTCAATTTTGGTCAGTATCGCTTTATCACCATGTCCGCGTCCAAACCCTTGATACGCAATAGTAGAGTCCGTAAACCTGTCACAAACGACCCATGTGCCACGTTGTAGCGCAGGCAGGATGACTTGCTGCATATGATCACAGCGTGCTGCAAATAATAATAAAAGCTCTGTATCATCCTCAATTTCAGTTGTAGGATCTAGCAATATATCGCGCAGTCGCTCAGCAAACGGACTACCACCCGGCTCGCGAGTACGAAGGTATTGAATACCGTTTTTCTCTAGTTGCAAGCAGAGCTGTTCAATCGCCGTGGTTTTCCCGACGCCTTCCGTTCCTTCAAAACTAATAAACCGCCCTACAATAGGTGCGGTCGTCGTTTGTGAAGCATTTGATTCCGGTAGCGTGGACGATGCTGTACTCGTCTGTGCGGATGGCGCGTTGGTCTGTATAGATACTGACATGATATGACCTTATGTCATCGGTGAGCGCTATCGTTAGATTATAGCGCTCAATAAACGATACGTTTTATAAGAGATAAAGAAGTGCTTTATTGCGGCGGTGTTTGAGATTTTTTCTCACGCATGACGCTCAGATAGTCTTTCACCGCTTGATTGTGCTCAGCCAAGCTATTGGTAAATTTGTGTCCGCCGTTACCTGTTGCCACAAAATATAACGCGTCGCTATCGGCAGGATGCAAGGTTGCTTCGATAGATGCGGCAGATGGCAGCGCGATTGGCGTTGGCGGTAAGCCATCAATCTGATAGGTATTATAAGACGTTTTTTCATCGATATCTTTGCGACGGATATTACCATCATAACGGCTACCCATACCATAAATGATGGTCGGATCGGTCTGCATACGCATGTTTTTAACCAAGCGATTTCTAAATACGGCAGAGACTAGCGGACGCTCTTCTGGTACGCTGGTTTCTTTTTCGATGATAGATGCCATTACTAGTGCTTCGTAAGGGCTATTATAAGGTAGGTCAGGCGCACGGTTTTCCCACGCATCAGTCAGCGCTTTTTGCTGGCGTTTATATAGGTCTGTGAGTACTTTTTTATCGCTCGTTCCTTCACCATAATAATAGGTATCGGGCGCAAACCACCCTTCAAGATTATGATTGACGATAGGATCGCTGCTGTTGGTCACGCTGTCTGGCAATATACCAGCCAAATCTAACGCTTGTGCAATGCTGGCATTATCACTGCCTGCGGTCAGCACTTCTTTTTTGATATTGTCATTATCACGCAGCGCTTGATAGAGGTCTTTTGAGGTTTTGCCTTCGATGATTTGCACCTTTACCATAGCTGCTTTTGCGCCCTGCTCTAATATTTGCAATGCCTCAGCAATGGTTGGATTTTCAGGTAATTGATAAATGCCGGCGTGCAAAGGCGCATCAACTTGCGACTTGATATATAGCTTGGCTACGCTGGCCGAAAATAGCGGAATCTGATTTTGCCACTGCGGCAATAGGCCATAATACGTCTGACCTTGCTCAATCGTGACCATTTGCTGCGGCTGCTCGATACGGCCAAACAAGGTCTGATATACCATAACTAAGAAAAATGCAGCAATGAGCCCTAGCACTAGCAATACTTGATAACCGCGCTGCATAAAAAATGAGGGATTGTTGACTTTATATTGACGCGGTTTGCTGTTGCCACTGATGAGTGAGACATTGGTCGCTGGCGTATCTTGCACCCTATCTACCACTGGTTGCGCGTCCGGCAACGTGGTGTCTACACGCTCCTCGACTGTGCCATCTTGCTTGTTTGACGGCGACTCATTGGGACGTTCAGGTGGTGTATTGGGTGTGGGCTTGCTCATGGCAACTCGCGAGGCAGATGTTTGCTAGAATTTAGCACTGAACCGTACGATTTTCAATGGTATTTGCTTAGCTTATGCATTAACTTGGTCTATACACTGATTTATATGGCTCAACATTCCCACCTTTTACTGGTATTTTTATCACTGTCCATCGATGCTGACACTCTATTATGAATCTATATTTTGACCAAAGACTCGCCAAAAACTATCACTCTAAATCACAGATTATTCGTGTTCTCAGTGAAACATGGGTAACAGAAAATGGTTACTGTCCTAATTGTAGCGAGCAGCCTTTGACTGAATTTGCTAACGGTCAACCTGTCGCTGATTTTTACTGCGCGCATTGTAATGAGCAATATGAGCTAAAAAGTAAAAAAGCCAAGTTAAGCAACATCGTTAATGATGGCGCTTATAAGACGATGGTTGAGCGTATCAATAGTAAGGATAATCCCAGTTTTTTCTTTTTGACCTACTCAAAAGCATACGCCGTTAATAACTTTCTGATTATTCCCAAGCAGTTTTTTACCCCCGATATTATTGTTAAGCGTAAACCCTTATCAGTGACGGCAAAACGAGCAGGTTGGGTGGGTTGTAATATCGACTTACGAAAAGTGCCAGAATCAGGCAAAGTATTTTTGGTCAAAGACCAAAAAATCATAGATAAAGAGTCGGTTACCCAGCAATTCCAAAAGACCTTATTTTTACGCACGCAATCTATAGAGTCGCGTGGCTGGACATTAGATGTTTGGCAATGTATCGATCGACTTGATGCTCACTTCTCTCTCAATCAAGTTTATGCTTTTGCTGATGAGTTACAGCTCAAACATCCTGAAAACAACCACGTAAAAGATAAAATTCGCCAACAGTTACAGGTATTACGAGATAAAGGCATGATTGAGTTTGTCAGTCGTGGTCACTATCGAAAGTTATACTAAGAACACTTATCATCCCATAATGGCAAACCTTTGGCAGCAACCAAACGACCGTAAAACTTGTGAGGAGGATAATCTAGCTCTAGCTCATCATTTACTTTGAAAAAGTGCTTCACATTGCCATCGAGACAGGTATAAGCTCGATTTTTTACCTGTTTATTCCAGCTCATTAACAGCCCTAACGGAGTGCGAGAAGCTTTAGTAAAAGCTTGTCTTTCGGTTGTGATTGCACACATCACAGTATCTTCATGAAACTGCTTATCTAAACCTTGTTCAATGACTTCTTGACGGGTATGCGCATACTTAAACACACTTCCAAACGCTGTGTATTTTTTATCTTTCTTAGAATAGACAATACTAAATACTATCTGTGAATAGCAAGGTAAGTGAATTACTTCATCAGGATTTTCTTTTGCTACACAGCAAACTTTATTAAATATCATCAATCTACGAACTTGTAGCGGAATACGTTGATCTTTATATACCGAACGCATGCGATATTGTCCTTTTAAACATTTCCATTAAAAAAGGATCATTGATCGATTTGCTTTATGCCACAAGTCTGCGTAACAAAAGACGATCACTTCTTTTGAGGGCTTTTGCTAATCTAATTGGTATAAATGACTGAAGTGATATATGAGAGACTTTAATTCTTGAGGATATTTATGATAAAGACAGGCGGTTCAAATACTTATCAAATAGAAGTAATCGAAACGATGAGTGCACTTATAGAAGTGGTTGCAGAAGATGGTGAAACTGCTCTACTAAAAGCGCGAGAAATGTATAGAAGCGAGGATATTATTTTAGAACCTGATGATATGCTTGATACTGAATTTATTATCTTTGGCGTAGAAGAGAATGAGTAGCTAGCTCAAACCAAAAGTAGCTCTCAGTACTTGTGAACATTAATGAATAAGCGTATAGATAATAGTAGAGCGCTGTCTCTTGACCAGTACATTCAATGATGGTCTGACAGTGAAAAACGGTAAAGTCCAGTCAGTCAATAAAGGTCAGTGGGACAAGCTTGTCAGTGACAATGATGCTTATGTATTTACCTACGAGTGGCTTTTTGCTGTACGAGAGAAAATGGCAGATAATGCAACCTTATGGGTCAGTGGTACACATCACAATATTTTTACTCTGGGTCGTATTTTGCCGCAGCTTGGTTTTAAAATACTTAATGTTATAACTTGGGAAAAAACCAACCCACCGCCTAATTTTTCTTGTCGGTTTTTCACTCATTCAACAGAGTTTATTATCTGGGCGAGGAAACATCCTAAAGTGCCACATTATTTCGATTACGACTTGATGAAACGACTCAATAACGATAAGCAAATGAAAGATGTGTGGCGCTTGCCAGCAATTGCTAAATGGGAAAAATCTTGTGGTAAGCACCCTACGCAAAAACCTTTGGCATTGTTGGCACAGATGATTTTAGCCTCTACTAAAAAAAATGCTTTGATACTTGACCCTTTCGCTGGATCTTCAACAACAGGTATCGCAGGTAATGTCTTAGAAAGACGTTTTATTGGTATTGAGCAGGAAACTGTATATTTACAGCTTAGCCAAGCGCGCTATGAAGACCTACAACATGAAGGGAGAAAAGAGTTTTTTAAACAACATTTCTATCGTTTATTAAATAAAGAAAATAACAGCTAAACAGATTTAAAATCCACAATATCACCTGACAATAACGTCAAACTGCTAATAGGCATGATGCCGCGCAGCGCATTGCAAAAGAATAACCGCGTCAACCTAGGCAAGTCCTCATCTGATAACGACCGTATCACCACTGGATATTTTGTCGTGGACAAAGCATCAATGAGCACTTGCCGCATCACACCAGCAACGCCCGATTGTTCCATGGAAGGGGTGTACCATTGACCTGTTGTTAGATAGCTCTCATGCTTGTTCTCAACACCTTCGTGGCCACTAGGGTGCGTTTCAGATTCGCATAAAGGCTCATCTGCTAACTGATAGAACACATTGCTCATCGTACCTTCAACCCAATGACCACTCATATCACGTAGCAGTCCTTCACTGAGGCTCTTTGTAACGTTAGCCGCCAGTGGTTCAGCTTTTATACGCTGTAGCTCGCCACTGGCAAGGACATTATCTAGGCGGCTTAAGCTTTTGAGTCCTGCCAGCGATGGCGGCAGGCAGGCAATCTGTGAAGATAAACATATCGCCGAGGCATTCGGCTGCATGGGTACTAGATTGCCATCAGGTAATGACAGTACCACAGCCGTGGAGACTCTCATAACAGCCGGTTTTAGCCAGATCTCACAAGCACTTCCTGATTCACTTGGTACATAGCCATAACCGCGAATGTCTTGTGCGGCGCGAGTCACCACGAGCTTGAGCATACCCTGCTCTAGCTGCTGGGCATATATTTTTAATACTGCCAGTAATTCCTCGCAGTCTATATCTAACTGCAAGGCGTCGGCATGGGAGATGAGCCGCTGATGATGGTAGTCTGCCCATAGGATGAGTCCGTCCATCACACCCATGGTCGTAAAAAATCCATCCGCATATGCTAGGCCGCGGTTGTCTGGCGACAGTGTCACCGCTTTGCTAGTTGCCGTATCGTCTTGTGGATATAGACATACCCAGCTGTTGGGCAGTGACCTCATGTCTATCATCGCTTAGCTATTGTCTGTTTGGGCAGCGGATTTATTGATGATTAGCATACAGCTATAAAACTCACATTTTGCCAGTTCTACTTTCTGTCCGCCAATGACTCTGTTTTTGATGATTTGATTACTGAGCATCTCAGCGACCATTTTGCCACCCTCGTCACCCATCAGTCGGCGCGATAGTTGGTAGGCTTTTTTGGCATGGTCTTGGCTCAACTCTTTTTCTTTATCAGAATCGGTCGGATTGGCATAATACCAGCCAAGCTCAAGGTATTTTTCGGAGTCGATAATATCTAGATAAGGCGCGTCCGTCTTCATAAAGCGATATTTGGTGGCAGGATTACTGGCATAGTCTAGGCTATTTTCATCCGTACTTATTACTTTACCAAATGCTGACTTGATACTATCTAACTCATCGGTGCCAAGGGGCTCGCCCTTGTCAGCGTTCCATGCCGAGACATCGTATTTTACTGGTGTACCTTGTTGGGCGGTCGCGCCATCTAGATCAGGATTATCCCCAGCGCTGTTCTCTACAGGAGCCTCGGCCACAGCCTGCTCGCTGCTCTCAGCGTTTGTCTCTGGATTTTGAGCATCCTCTTTGGTGCTATCACAGCCGCCAAGCGTCACACTAACTGCCATTATCGTACCGACTAGAAGAGTCTGAAGGTTATGATTCCACATGGATAATTTACTCACACTTTTAGATTGATCTTAAAAGAATATTAACGAGCTGGCCCACAAGCCACCGATAACAAAGGATTTTTTAATAAAGAATGTATGTAATAAAAGTTATAACCTAACAGTCATTAGAGCATATTATACTAATTAACATATAATCGATAGTTTACCCAACTGCTCAGCGCTTGACTACCTTTTAGGTTACACATAACGTTCCCAGAGGGTACATATTTGTTAAATATATCACTCATCAAACTCTGCCCGATATAAGGCTTATGAAGTGAGCCATTGGTTTGTCAATCATCATTTTATCGCTTATGATAAATGGCCGTAAGCGATGCATTTTTAATGATGTCTTGCCTCTTTTAGCCAATGGACCCTTTATGACCCAACACTTCATCGTTATTGGCAACCCGATTGCCCACAGCAAATCCCCTGAAATTCATGCGCAGTTTGCCTTACAGGCTGGTATTGATATTCGCTATCAGCGCCAGTATTGCCCTGACGATGCTGCCAGTTTTACAGCGGTCATTGAGGCGTTTTTTCATGGTGGCGGTATGGGTGCTAATGTGACCGTACCCTTTAAGCAAGTCGCTTATGACTGCTGTGCGGCGCGCGGCGGCTTGTCAGAGCATGCCAAAACAGCAGGCGCGGTCAATACCCTCATGATAAATGAGGCGCTACTACAACAAGGCGCGTCGATAAAAGAGGCCATATACGGCGATAATACGGACGGACAAGGGCTCGTCAATCACATAACACGCTTAGGTTGGCCACTGGACGGTGCTCGCGTTGCCCTGATTGGCGCAGGCGGCGCGGCACGCGGTGTCATACTACCGCTGATTCAATCAGGTATTGGCTCACTGACTATTGCCAATCGCACCGTGAGTAAAGCGGTAGATTTGGTGGATGAGCTGAGCGCAGCAAGTTCGGTGATTGCAGCGCAGCAGATTCAGACCTGTGCCACCAAGGATTTGAGCGGCACGTTTGATATGATTATCAATGCCACATCTATTGGCTTATCAGGCGATAAACTGCCGCTGGATGATGCTCTACACTGTCAATACGCTTATGACATGATGTATGGGCGCGACCTACCCTTTTTGCAGCATTTCGCGGCGCGTGATGCCCAAACGTCTGAAGGTTACGGCATGCTCATCGGACAAGCAGCATTGAGTTTTGAGCGCTGGACTGGTCATACAGTTGATGTCTCAAAAGCAACAGAAGCACTGAATCAAAATACTTAATGGAACTCTTAATCAGCAGCATCAAACTGCTGCTTTTTATTCACTAAAGCGCAGCAGCAGCCAATCCTCCAAACGCCGCAGTGGCTCACGCAATCGTGTAGAGTGGATGGCCAAACCACCGCTCAGACCAATCACACAGCCAAGTGCCGTATCAATCATGCGTGTATGAATGACATCTCCTGCCACTGGCGGCACCGGCATCGTGCTGCCGTACTCTGCGATAAATATCGTCAAGGGTGTAATAAAAATCACCGCCAGCCCATAATGCCGGTCGACAAACGACTCAATCAATAGCATCATACATAATATAGCCACGGCGACACCCCATCTCGATAGCCCCCAAGACAGCATCCAACTGGCAACCACCATACCAACCAACGTACCCAATATACGATGCAATTGCTTGATCCACATGGTTCGCAGCTGGATGCCTTGAATAATAATAAAGCAGCTCATTGCCACCCAATATGGATAAGGCATGTCTAATAAAACTGCTATTACCAACGCCAGACTGATGAAACTTACGACAATGAGGCTATCACTGATCATATCTGGCTCATAATGATAACTAGGCGCAGGGGCAATAGGACGTGTGGCGAGCAAAAACAGTGTATACAGTAGCGCGAGCAACATCGAAGATCCGCTACCCAATAACACAAGCCCTATCGCTGAGAGCACTCGATCTAACGGGACAGGAATAAACAGCGCGATTGCCCCAGCCATCAATGTAAATAGCCCTGCTGGTGGTGGCTGCTTATAATAACGACCCAACATCACCACGCTAAGCGCAACAAGCATAAAGAAAGGCAGCCTGAGTATAGGTAATTGCTGCGCCATCAAACCCAGCGCAAAGCTGAGTATCATGGCAAACCCCCAAGCCATCACTGTCACTAGCCGATAAGGTAATCCGCCCACCAATGGCAGGTTTAAAATAATCATTGACCCTAGCGACGCTTTGATTCCAGCAGATAAGTCACCAAAGTAAGCGCCCACAAATACTGGAAAACTGATCGCAATCGCAGCAACAATAGGCATATGCCAGGGTCTTCGGCTACGATTGACGGTTAGTAAATGCCCAAGCTCACCATCAATGAGCCCCTTAATACGCGTGAATAACGTGGTCAACCAAGAGGTTTGTTTGTGTAATTTTGACTCGCTCATAGAGGGTCTGCCTTATTTATTATGTCTATTACTCTTCGGTCTTCTGCTTATCATCAATCATCTATAACAGATGATCTTTGAGCACATCCAGCACATATATCAGCCACTTCATAAAACTAAAATTAATTAATTAAGGTAAAAGTCATGAATAATAGTTATGAATTGTATATTTATTGGTCTATAAGATTTATAATCATATCAACGCAATAATAGCTGACGCTCAACAAGGACGTCCTAAAGCCCTTCACAATGGACTCGCTGTTTATTACTAGCACTCATAACAACAGATATAGTATCTATCTCGATTAAAATAATGACACATCGCTGACATGACTTTTGACTCAAATACTGCGTCGTAAGTCCATGATAGCGAACCAACCAAAGAGAGCGATTATGTTAACTTACAAAGCACCTTTACGTGACATCAAATTTTTGATTAATGATGTATTTGATTACCAAACGCATTATAAAAGCCTAGACAATGGCGAAAACGCGGATCCTGAAACCATAGATATGATCCTACAGGGTATGGCAGATTTTGCTGAAAACGTCCTTGCTCCTATCTATCAATCAGGCGATGAAGAAGGCTGTCATTTTGAAAATGGCGAAGTCACCACACCAAAAGGCTTTAAAGAAGCTTATGACCAATTTGTAGAAGGCGGCTGGCAAGGTATCTCGTATCCTGAACAGTACGGCGGAATGAACCTACCCACATCAATCAACTTAATCAAAGCTGAAATGATCGGTACTGCCAACTGGCCGTGGGCGATGTACTCTGGCCTCTCAACTGGTTGTATCAACACGCTGCTTCAGTATGGTACAGATGAGCAAAAAGACCTTTATCTACCAAAGCTGGTCGAAGGCTCATGGTCAGGTACGATGTGTTTGACCGAGCCTCAATGTGGTACCGACTTGGGTCAGGTAAAGTCAAAAGCCACCCCGCAGGATGACGGTACCTACAAAATCAGTGGCACCAAAATCTTCATCTCAAGTGGTGAGCATGATCTAACGGACAATATCATTCATATTGTTTTAGCACGCCTACCAAATGCGCCAGAGGGTACACGCGGTATCTCGCTATTTATCGTACCAAAATTCACGCCGAATGCTGAAGGCGAATCTGGCGAGCGCAATGCTGTTGTTTGCGGTTCAATCGAGCACAAAATGGGTATCAACTCGTCTTCTACCTGTGTGTTGAACTTCGATGGTGCTACTGGCTACCTAATTGGCGAACCGCACAAAGGCCTAAAAGCGATGTTTACCTTTATGAATACTGCTCGTATCGGTACAGGTATCCAAGGTTTGGCACATACGGAGCTATCTTTCCAAAATGCATTGCCCTATGCCAAAGAACGCCGCTCTATGCGCACCCTTTCTGGTACCAAAGATCCTGAAAAAGTAGCTGATGCGATCATCCACCACGCTGACGTACGCCGTATGCTATTGACGCAAAAAGCCTTTGCTGAAGGCGGTCGCTCAATGCTTTATCATTCAGCACGCTATGCGGACAAAATGTCACAAGGCATCGCCAATGGCGATGAAGAAGAGTTTGAAAAATGGGATGACAAGCTAGGTTTTTATACCCCCATCCTAAAAGGCTTCTTGACTGAGCTTGGTATCGAAGCGGCCAAACATGGTCAGCAAATCTATGGCGGTCACGGCTATATCAAAGAATGGGGCATGGAGCTGATTGCTCGTGATGCCCGTATTGCAACCATGTACGAAGGTACGACTGGCGTACAGGCATTGGATCTATTAGGCCGTAAGGTTATCTTGCAATCTAAAGGTAAAATCATCCGTGACTATACCTCAAGCATCATGAAATGGTGCGGCGAGTATGCCCTTGATAAAGACATGCGTAAATTTGTTTGGGCACTTACCAAGCTGTGCGCTGAGTGGAACACCTTGACAGTACGCTTGATGCTAATGGCTCGTAAAGACCGTGAAATCATCTCAGCCGCATCAGATGACTTCTTGATGTACTCAGGTTACGTCATGATGGGCTACCACTGGGCACGTATGGCAGCGGTCGCTTATGACAAGCTTGAAAATGGTGGCACAGAAGCACCAGAATTCTATAAAGCGAAAATTCAAACAGCCGAATTCTATTTTGACAAGCTGCTACCACGTACCTCTGGACATGCTGAATCCATGGTCGCACCAAGCAATAGCATGACAGAGATGGACAGCGAAAACTTTGCTTTTCTAGACTAACACTGTATTCATAATCCACAAAAAAGCGCCTATCATTTAGGCGCTTTTTTGTGTTTAACTGACCGTATTATGATTAAAGACTATCAAAAGCAACCTGTAATTTAGGAGCAAATAATGGTTTTACCTAACGATAAAAACGCGGCTTTAGCTGCTCGATATATACGAGCATTGGTCATTAGCACCACGCTCGTCAGTATTGGCATCAGCAGTGCAGCGGCCAAAAGTAGCGATAGTACTCTACATTTTGCAAAAGGCGCTGTTACTAGCGTCGTCACTGATAAACTCGCTCCTCATACCGATGAACAGTGGTATCGTTTCGATGCTGCCAGTCAGCAATATGCCGTTATTAACATTGCACCACTTGCAGGTACGCCCGAGACTGCTAACGTTGGTGTATTGCATATGCCGGATGGTACCCAAGATGGCACCAAAGGCGGTATCATTTATCAAGGCTGCTTACCTAAAACGGGAAAATACCGTTTGCGTATCGCACGTAATCTTATGGCCACTCATGGCAAAACAGCAGGCTATAAAGTTGAGGTCATGATACTACCAAAGGTTGCTAGTCAGTCTTTGTGCAAGCCCGCTTAACTATAGATCTTTAACACCTCCAAACTATAACATTCAAAATAGAATAAGTCGCTTTGGAAAAGGTTAGAGCGTTCAACATTAACTACCTAGCATCTTCTTATGATATACCGCACTAATCTCTTCGACTTCTACGCATATTTGCAGTGCCGCACGACCTGACTGCTCGTCTCCGATCTTTTCTTCGATGGTAGCGACCAAGAGCTCAGCCAGCTGATTACGAGTCTCTATATCGCGGCCGCTCATCAGTTTTAGATTGGCATAGATAAACCCATTCGCTTGCTCATCATCTTCCACACCCACCAAAAACGTCTCAATAGGTAAGATACGTGTTTTGATATCTGTCGGCTTACCAAAATATCCACTGTCCCATAATGCTTTGTTGAGCGACTTTAGCAATGATTCTTCGTGAGGGATACTGACATTGGGCGTGGCTTGAATGGTTAAATGCGGCATGATTATGTCCTTAAATATAAAAAGTAATAGAAGATCTGGCTGATAAGTTTACGCGCTCTGCCTCATCGCCGTAAAACGTCTATTTGTATTATTCATCAGTAATCGCACTAAAATGCGCATCAAGTGTGTTGGCTAATTGCGCTGGTGGTAACTCAATCTCCAAACCGCGACGACCGCCACTGACATAGACCGTTGTCTGATCTTGAGCACTACTATCTATGACTGTTTTTAGGCGCTTTTTTTGCCCGAGTGGACTGACGCCGCCCAACACATAGCCGGTACTACGCTCTACTTGCTTGGGATCTGCCATTTGTACTTTTTTGCAGGACAGCAATTTATTCGCGGATAAGGCTTTGGCCATTTTTTTAAAATTGAGGGTTTTATCTACTGGCAATATCGCAACTGCAAGGTCGCCAGTATCGGTCGATACCACCAAAGTTTTGAACACTTGCACTGCCGCCATGCCAAGCTTTTCTGCGGCTTCTAAACCAAAAGAGGCCGCATGACTGTCATGCGTGTATTCGTGTATGCGGTAATCAAGACCGCGTTTTTTGGCAAGATCGATAGCTGGCGTCATAATATTTCGGCTTAATAAAATAGAACTAAAGAATAGGCGTCATACGGATTAAATAGACATGGCATCAATATATTATTACGCCAAATATCGTAACTTTCAAATATTTGACCGTTTTATATCACTGCTCGCTTACTAGTGAGTAACCCAATAGTATTAATATTAGCAGTATATACAGACACTATATATCGCTTTAGTGGCTTTTATGGCATCATAAGCGCAACATATTTGACTATTTTTGATACTGATTATGATACCGAAGTTCCTAAAAAAACGGATTTTTAAAGCGCCAGTCAGCACTGACCGCACTTCTGAAACTGACGCGAGTCCAATCGTCACCAAGCCTTACGCTAACGCGCCGATCAATCAGCTGTATCGTAAACTATCGGGACAGCTACTCGATGTTGCTGTCAAACCGAAATTATTGGGTGAATTGCCTGATTTTGATAGCGACGAGCAGGTACTTAGATTTTATGTGCTACAGGATTATTCTCGCTCCAACAGTATTTTGATCGATTTGCAGACGCAAGAGCATAACTTGCCGCCTGCATTGGTTGGGGTCAATGACGCGGCTCACAATATCAAAGAAAATGCAGCCATCATATTTTTGAATCACCCAAGTGCCAAAGACAATCAGTTGTCTCCGCGCCTTTCTCGCTTAGTCTCTGCGGTATTGCAATATCCAGAGCTAAAGGTGCGCCTAGTACCCGTATCTATCCTGTGGGGACGCGCCCCTGAAAAAGAAGACTCGCTATTTAAACTATTAACCGCTGACAATTGGCAAGACCCGAGTATCAGCAAGCAGTTATTTAATATCGGCGTGATGGGCCGTGATACCTTTGTACAATTCCACCCACCCCAAGATTTGCGTACTATCATCAATGATAGCCTCAAAGGTGAAAGCGCGGGCCCTAACGTTTTTGACTCAGTTTCTAAAGACTCAGTTTCTAAAGACTCAGTTTCTAAAGACTCAGTTTCTAAAGACTCAGTTTCTAAAGACTCAGTTTCTAAAGACTCAGTTTCTAAAGACTTAGCTTCTAAAGACTTAGCTTCTAAAGACTTAGCTTCTAAAGATTTGGTTTCTGAGGATTCAAGTGCTAAAAGCTCACCTGCTACAGACTCACAAGATACTGAATCAGCAACGACGGATAATGATGTCAAAACTGATGCTGAAAAATCACCCAGCTATACGCTCGTGGCGGCTGCTGATGGCAATCGTGAACTCGTGCGGATGCTACAGCAGCAATTGACGATTTATTTAGACAAGCAGCGCGCCAGTATGCTGGGCCCTGATTTGTCAGATAGACGTAATTTGGTCGATAAACTGGTCTACTCGCCAGCGATTAAGCACGCAATAGAGCTGGAAGCTGCCGAAAAAGGCACCAGCGTACGCGACGCTCGTAGTCAAGCGCGAGGATACGCCAATGAGATGGTGAATGACTATTCTCATTCCATTATTCGTGGGTTTTATAAGTTTTTAACATGGTTATGGACACAGTTATATGACGGTGTCGAAGTCCATCACTTTGAGCGAGTACGTGACCTTGCGACCGATTATGAGCTGATTTATGTGCCGTGCCATCGCAGTCATGTTGATTATCTATTGTTGTCTTATGTCATCTATAAACGCGGTTTGAGTATCCCTTATGTCGCAGCAGGTGATAACTTAGATGTGCCAGTATTGGGACCGTTATTGCGCGGCGCTGTCGCTTTTTATATTCGTCGTAGCTTCCGTGGCAATGCCCTTTATACCGCCGTATTGCGTGAATATATGCATACCCTTATCACGCGTAATACGCCGATCGAGTACTTCATTGAAGGTGGTCGCTCACGTTCAGGTCGCCTACTACCGCCCAAAATGGGTATGCTGGCGATGACGGTACATAGCCAGTTACGTCAAACCAATAAGCCTGTGGTGTTCATCCCAACTTATATTGGTTATGAGCGTATTATGGAAGGCGGCACTTATATCGGTGAGTTAAAGGGCAAACCAAAAGAATCAGAATCGTTGATTGGGCTACTCAAAGTGGGTCGTAAAATTGAGCGTATTTTTGGTAATGTACATCTAAGTTTTGGTACACCGCTGCATCTTAGCGATTTTATGACAAAGTTCGATGTTCCAGCCAACAGCTTACCGTCCGATCGCACCGACTCCCCACTCGATGAAAAAGCCAGTGCCATGGTCGATAATATCGGTGTAAAAGTCATGCAGCACATCAATAAAGCTGCCGTGATAACGCCTGTGTCGCTGCTATCATTGGTACTACTATCCGCACCGAAAGCGGCACTGGATGAAAACAGTTGCCGTGAGCAAATCGCTTTGTACCAAGGCCTTGCGCAACAGCTTCCTTATGCAGATGACACTGTCATCACAGATATGAGCCCGCAAGAAATCATTGATTATGGCATCAAGCTAAAACTCATAGAGCGTACGCCGCACATCTTGGGCGATATCATTCAGGTCGCTGGCAAGCAAGCGGCATTGCTCAGCTATTTCCGCAATAACATTCTACACGTCTTTATCTTGCTGTCTTTCTTATCAGCGCTAGTGGCACGTAATGGCCGTATCAAACGCAGTCGCTTAGATAGTATCGCTGAGCAGTTATACCCATTCTTGCAAGGTGAGCTGTTCTTATACTACCCAGCGCATGGTTTGGCGGAGACGCTCAACAAAAAAGTCGATAGTTTACTCTCTCATGGGTTGATTGTTGAGTTGGGTGATGACACGCTTAGTGTTCCTGAGTCTAATAGCAAGCGCTATCAACAGCTACAAGTACTGGCGACGCCCGTTGGGCAAAGTCTTGAGCGTTATTTTATGACGCTTGCCCTACTCGCTCAGCAGGGCTCTGGTAATCTGACCGAAAGCGAAGTCGTTGACCTGTGCCATTTGCTTGGACAACGCTTGTCTGTACTGTATGCCGATGATATTCCTGACTTCTTTGATCGCGCATTATTTACTAGCTTTATCAGCGCTTTGACTCGTCTTGATTATCTACAAAAAGATGATGAAACGGGCATATTGACCTTTGACCATCGTATCAATGACATCGCCAGTCATGCCAAATATGTGCTGACGCCTGATATGATGCAAATCTTGCAGCAAGTCGCAAGTTTAAATGAAGAAGAAATCACTCGTGCTATTACTGAGATTAGTAATAAAAAGCAGCGTAAATTTGGGCGTAAGCGTTAATCGTTAGTCATGACTTTTAAACAATTAAGCTAAACAAAAAAGACCGCTATTGATTAGCGGTCTTTTTTTATGCAGTTCCAATATACCAAACAATGGTATTAGTTGGTGATTTTCTTATACTTAGCACGCTTAGGCGTGGCGTCATCACCCATTGTCTTTTTACGATAGGCTTCAAACTCACTGTAGTTGCCATCGAACCACACTGGGCCTTCTTCTTCAAACGCCAAGATGTGGGTGGCGATACGGTCAAGGAACCAGCGATCATGCGAGACGACCATGACCGTACCTGGGAATACTTGAATCGCATCCTCTAGCGCACGTAAGGTTTCAACGTCCAAGTCGTTCGAGGGTTCATCGAGTAGCAGTACGTTTGCGCCCTGCTTTAGGGTTTTTGCCAATTGCAAGCGGTTACGCTCACCACCTGATAATTGACCGACATGTTTCTGCTGGTCTGAGCCTTTAAAATTAAAGCGGCCGATGTACGCACGGCTTGGCGTGGTGTAGTCACCGACAGTAATCATGTCAAGACCGTCTGATACTTCTTCCCAGACGGTCTTTTTGTCGTCTAGGTTGTCACGCACCTGACCGACATAGGCAACCTTGACACTTTCGCCCAAATCAACCGAACCAGTATCTGGGGTATCACGCTCAGTAATCATGTTAAATAGCGTGGTTTTACCCGCACCATTTGGACCGATGATACCAACGATAGCACCCGCTGGGACATTGAAGCTTAGGTTTTCATACAATAAACGATCGCCAAACGACTTGGAGATGTTATTGACCTCGATAACTTTATTACCTAGACGCGGACCGGGCGGAATATAAATTTCTGAGGTCTCATTTCGCTGCTGGAATTCTTTTGAATTCAGCTCTTCAAAACGCTGTACGCGCGACTTAGACTTCGCTTGCTGACCTTTTTGATTTTTACGAATCCACTCAAGCTCTTTTTTCAGCGCTTTGGCAAACGACTCTTCTTGCTTCTGTTGTTCCTCTAAGCGCTTGTTTTTCTGCTCTAACCACTCAGTATAGTTACCTTCATACGGGTAGCCATAGCCTCGGTCAAGCTCCAAAATCCACTGCGCCACATTATCCAAGAAATAACGATCATGGGTAATGGCAACGATAGTGCCGCTATAGTTTTGCAAGAATTGCTCAAGCCAAGCGACTGATTCGGCGTCCAGATGGTTAGTAGGCTCATCGAGTAGCAGCATATCGGGACGTGATAGTAGCAGGCGACATAAAGCAACACGGCGTTTTTCACCACCTGACAGTTTACTCACGTCCGCGTCCCATGGTGGCAGACGTAGCGCATCGGCGGCTTTCTCTAACTGGTTATTTAGATTGTGTGCATCCCATGACTGGATAATGTCTTCCATTTTGCCCTGCTCTTCAGCAAGTTTGTCAAAATCAGCATCCGGTTCGGCATACTCAGCATAGATTTGGTCTAAGCGCGCTAACGCATCTAACGCCTCACGCATGCCGTCCTCGACGTTGCCGCGCACATCTTTGCTGTCATCGAGTTGTGGCTCCTGCGGCAAGTAACCAACTTTGGTTCCTGTTTGCGCGCGTGCTTCACCGCTAAACTCAGTGTCCACACCCGCCATAATACGTAGCAAGGTCGACTTACCTGCCCCATTGATACCTAAGACACCAATTTTGGCACCCGGGAAAAAAGACAGATTGATATTTTTTAGAATTTCGCGCTTAGGCGGAACAAGTTTTGACACGTTGTTCATCGTGTAAATATATTGAGCCATTAACACTCCGATAGACTGCATAGAAGAGAACAGCAAATACCACTCAGCGCTGCTGCCAAGCGTGCCGTAACTCAAAATCAGGGTTACAAATTATAGGTCATTATCGCATTGTGACGCATACCCTGCAAGCTAACAGGTTGTTTTACCCCTTGTTTTACGACTTTTGCCATACAGCAATGCCGTTTTCGCACAAAAGCGGGCAAAAATATTTTTCTGAGGTTACGCGCTTAACATTCTGATTCATTGCTGTTTTATAAAAACCACAAAAAATAGCATCAAAACTTTCGCAAAGTTAATCAATAGCCGTTAGCATGTTAGAGTGGCTTAACAGCGCAAAAAATAATGGTTTAGTATGCCATTAATGAAACTGGCTATAAGCTAAGTCATTATTTCTCATATATTTTTAATAATATTTATACAGGTACTGATGATATGGCCAACGGCTATCGTCCTGAAATAGTTCAACGTGCGTTTGTCTATTTTATCGGGTCGCGCTTACATCCGTTTTGCTCATTGACGACACCCAAGCTACGCCTTATTGCTCGATACGAGATGAGTGATGATTTAATTGCACTGCAATTTGAGACCAATCAAGCGTTTAGGCAGCAGATATCCAAAGGGACAGATGATTGGCAAGGCGGTCAGTATCTTGATTTACGTGTTTTTATCGATGGGGTTTATCATCAGCGCAGCTATTCAATCGTAGGATTGGCGCATCAACCATTGTGGTGGCAAGATGATGCCATCATTACTAAGTCAGTAAAAAGCCAACGCCATACGGTTACTATTGCTGTTAAACCGCAAGGAGTGGTCTCCCATTATCTGACCAGGCAAATACCACTAGCGAGCGTTATTGATACCAGTGTGCCACTGGGTCATTTTACTTTGGTGCAGGCAAAGACAAGTTTAGATAATAGAGAACCAGATAACCAAAAACTGCACCCTTTATTATTTGTCGCTGGCGGTAGCGGCATCACCCCCATGTTAGGACTTATCACGCAGGCACTAGCAAACGGATATCAGGTGGCGCTGCTACATTATAGTCGGTCGAAACTTCCTCATTTTCAGCATCAGTGGCAACAGCTGAGCGATATCTATCCAACCTTTAGCTATCATTTGATCCACACTTATAACCCTGCTACCTATTTGGCTGGCGAACGATACTTAAGTGCAGAGGGTTTATTATCACTTAATCTACCTTTGGCAGATACGCAGATATTTGCCTGCGGTTCACAAGCGTTATTAGCCGGCTTATATAAAGCAGTGTCAGAAATCATTTTACCGCAGGGCAATCAGCTACGTGACAATATTATTATAGAAAATTTTGGCAATGCATTGACTGATTTTGATAGCGGCGGCAATCAGTTACTGGATAATACATTACAAACAGAGTCGCATACGGTGTACTTACGCTCACGGCAACGGCAGTTCGATAGCGACACCACATTATTGGTCGCTGCCGAAAATGCAGGTATACGCCTAGCGCATGGTTGTAGGCAAGGAATTTGCCAGTTGTGCCGCTGTAATAAAGTGAGCGGCGTGGTCAAAAACATCCAAACTGGCAAGATAAGTAGTGATGGCTACGAGTCTATCCAAACCTGCATCAATATCGCTATGACAGACGTGGTGTTAGACATCTAGCACTGCTGAAATAAAAAATACGACCACTAGCCCCTGACTATCGACCTATTAAAACCAAAAAATAGACTGATGTTAACTCATATTGTATGCTAAAACTCAGATAACTCATAAAATCGAATCCACTGCTGTTTATTCGTGCCGTTTCGGTTAAGGATTTATATATGCGCTTATTACCACCTATTGATACAGCACATTCTGCCGTACCTATCTTGACGCCATTGTCCGATGCACCGTTGGCAAAAAATGATAGCGGGCAGCCAACTATATCAACACAGCAAATTCGCTATCCAACAGTGACCCATGCACCATTAACAAAAGCACAAAGTGATGCCTTGGCAGTAGAATTAAATGCGCTATATAAAGGTGTGATGGACTCATTAGGTAGCGATGACGCCAAATACATTCAGCGGATTTATGCGACTGTGGTTTATAGTGAGCTTGTCGCCCGTGGTTTACTGGCTGTCGCAGGACGCATGTCATCACGCCGCTCGCAGATAGGTACTTGGCTATTGGGTACGTCAATGCTTAGTTTTAGCAAGATACTCAACAATATGGAGCTTGGACATAATGTCATGCATGGTCAATACGACTGGATGCAGCACCCGCATCTGAACAGTCAAAAGTTTGACTGGGACATTGTTTGCCCTGCGCCATTGTGGCAACACTCGCATAACTACTTACATCATACGTTTACCAATATTGTTGGTCGAGATCATGACGTTGGCTATCATTTGATTCGGGTGACCGATGAGCAGCCTTGGACACCAAGCGATCGCCATAATATGTTTAGTACTGCCGTGTTGGCCTTTGGCTTTGAGTGGGCGGTTGCCTTTCATGATATTCAGATCAGTGTCGATGAATACGCCGACTCCCCTGACTTACATAAAATCATGCAACAAAAATCTCGCGCACTATTTGCCAAAATTGGCCGCCAAGTTGGTAAAGATTATGTGGCTTTGCCAGCCATAGCCGCCTTGACCTTAGGTCGTCGTAGCGCTATGAGCACACTGAGTGGCAACATGACGGCCAATACGGTTCGTAATCTGTGGACGTGGGCGGTGATTTTCTGTGGCCATTTTACAGAGCAGGCTCACATCTATACCCATCTCGATACTGATGAGAGCAAAGGCGACTGGTATGTGCGTCAGATTTTGGGTTCTAGCAATATCAAAGGTAATAAGTGGTTTCACATTTTAACTGGCAATTTGTCTCATCAGATTGAGCATCATATATTCCCCGATATGCCAGCCAGCCACTATGCCCGTATTGCTCCACAGGTAAAGGCCATCTGTCATAAATATGATTTGCCTTACAACACTGGGCGTTTTAGCACACAGCTTCGACAAGTAATAGGACGTATCCATCACTTTAGTAAGCCCAGCGAGCAAGAGTGGCAAGCCTACCAGTCGGTATCGGCTGCGGATACCACCACTCACTCACATAAGTCGACACCAGAGAGCGAGACAGCAAAGGGACTTAGTCGATTCTTACCACCCGTCGTTCGTAAAGCGATAGCTTATATATGGTGATATATTCACATTTTTAACGCAGATTAAAAGACATTAATACTATTAACAATCGTCATAACGACTATTACGGTAAGCGACTAGATTGTTTGATATCAATCATACATACTCAACCAAGCACAAAATATTTACTGATGACATAGTATTTAATAAATCTGCCTTCTTCATTCATCCTTAGAAAATATGGCAGTTATTAAAAATTCGATAATAATAAATGGAGTTGTATCATGAGTAACCAAACCACTAAATCAGCACTAGATATCACACATAACCAAGCAGCGAATCGTTTTGAGACTACCGTCGATGGTCAGACGGGCTATATCAGCTATCAAGACCGTGATGACACCCTCGTCTATGACCACACGATCGTTCCGCGACAGTTAGGCGGTCAAGGTGTCGGTTCAGCGCTAGTCAAACATGCGCTAGATTACGCCCGTGAACATGATAAAAAGGTTGTGCCGCAATGCTCGTTTGTGGCCTCATATATCAGCAAGCACCCTGAGTACCAAGATTTGGTATAGCTTACCGCCCTTTATCCCAAACAACTGGTATGCAGCAATTTTAGATTAGGAGATCCATCCCAATATAACTTTTAATAAACCAATCCGTATAACAATAAAGGTTATTAATATGAGTAGTTTATCTGACAAGCAAATTGATCTACAGTTAGAAGAGCTTGCTGGTTGGCAGCGTGATGGCAATAGTATCGTCAAGACCTATCACTTCAGCGATTTTATTGAGGCGATGAGTTTTATGAACCAAGCGGCATTCTATGCTGAAGCACTCGAACATCATCCGGAATGGCGTAATATATACAATATAGTCGAGGTACGCCTAACCAATCAGGACACCGGCGGCGTTTCTAGTTTAGACATTCGCCTTGCTAAACGCATGGAGCATATCGTGCAACCCAAACGTCTATAGCCTTATATTTCTGTTAAATGAGTAAATGATGTACTTTAGTTGAATATAAAAAAAGACCCTCAATTGAGGGTCTTTTTTTATTGGATTTTTATAGTAATAAGCTGTGTTTACATTTTGCGACTAACAAACGCCACAATAAATAAAATCACAGCGACTGCTAAGAAGATGTATGCCAGATTAGCAGACAGTCCTGCGACGCCGCCAAATCCTAATAAACTTGCTAGCAGTGCGATTACCGCAAAGATAATAGCCCAACGAAACATAATATTCTCCTCAAATAATTGTTAAAAATCAGATAGTAAATTTTATATAGTATTGATTTAATATAGTATTGATTTAACTTTTTTTTCTAATACCAGTCATATCTGCTTACAAACATAGACTAGCAATATTTCTCTTTAAACAACGTGCATTTTAGTAATGATGTCAGTAGATTATGTAAAGTTTGTAGCAAGTGTTAACACCTTTTATTTTTTTCTTGTGTCTATAAACATATTATTTAGGATGATGAGCACCTTATTTGCTAAATTATTGATTGTCTTATGGTTGCATATAAATAACATCAAAAATTTCTGAAAAAGAGATTTGGCAATGAAAACTGTCGCGACCCCATAAACTTCTAACTTATTCAGACCACTTGGTTTATAGTTTAAAGTCACATTATCATCCAATATATTAAGGACAATACTTATGAGTACCGAGACGGATACCGTAAAACCCGCACAACAAGATACTAGCGACAACCGCCCTTATGCCGTCATCTTATATGGCGCAACAAGCTTTGTCGGACAAATAACCGCTCACTATTTAACCAATTTTTTATCCAATGCTAAAAAGAAAGATGGCTCTAATGTCACTTGGGCAATTGCAGGACGTGATGAAGAAAAACTCAATGAGCTACAGTCGAAACTTGAGAGCAAAGTAGATATCGTCATTGCCAATAGTAAAGACTCTGCCAGCCTTGATGAGATGACCAAACAGACACAAGTCATCATCTCAACCGTCGGCCCTTACCTCAAATATGGCGAACCTCTTATTAAATCTTGTGCCGAAAACGGTACCGATTACGTCGATCTTACTGGTGAAGCGATCTTTATCAAAGACATGATGGACAAATATCAAGAGACTGCCAAACAAAGCGGCGCACGGATTGTCAACTCTTGCGGCTTTGATTCTATCCCATCAGATTTGGGCGTTTACTTTACGCAAACCAAAGCAGAAGAGAAGTTCGGAGAAGCTTGTAATGTGATTCACATGCGCGTAAAGGCGGCAAAAGGCGGCATCTCTGGTGGTACGATTGCCTCGATGGCGACGATATTCGAAGAAGTTGGTGAAGATAAATCACGCCGTAAGCAAGTAGCCAACCCTTATCTACTAAACGATGACACAGATGTGCCCAATGTACGTCAAGACAATGTCAGCAAACCAGAATACGACAGCACCCATAAACGTTGGTTGGCGCCCTTTGTGATGGCGAGTATCAACACACGTATTGTCCATCGCAGTAACCAGCTACTCGGTTACGAATACGGTCGCGATTTTAAATATGACGAAGCCATGTGGATGAAAGATGGTGTCAAAGGTAAGTTATCAAGCTACGCGATGAGCGCGGGTCTACTAGGATTTGCCACTGCCATGATGATTAAACCAAGCCGTGAGTTATTGTCCAAGCATGTTCTGCCTAAAGCAGGCACAGGCCCTTCTAAGGATGAGCAGGAAAATGGCTACTTTGATATTCGCCATTTCGGTCAAACAGCTAAAAACGACACCATCACGGTCAAAGTTACCGGCGATAAAGATCCTGGTTACGGTAGCACTTCTCGTATGCTCGCGCAGGCAGCATTATGTCTGGCACAAGATATCAGTAAAGAAGACGTTGGTGGCGGATTCTGGACGCCTGCCTCTGCGATGGGTGATAAGCTCATAGCCCGTTTAGAAGAACATTCAGGTCTAAGCTTTGAAGTTATCGATGGTTAACCGAATGTAAAACATTTAAATAATGATTTATTAATGCTGATGATTTTCATGACCGTATCTTGATAACAAGGTGCGGTTTTTTAATACGCAAATTTTATAGCGCTCAGCTATCATATTAGCGAATACTAATAGCGTATTTTTTGGTAATCAATGTTGCGGTTTTTCGATTTTTTAGTACATTATGCTACAGATTTTTAGTCTAATGGCACAGCCATATTCTCCTCAATACGCTAGGACAAAATACATTACGGTTTGATTGTTATAGAGAATATTCATTTAAAAATTTTAATCAAAGTTCACTTCAAAAAACATCATCTAGTAAAAATATTTCTCTAAAACAATGTTATTGATCGAATTGATATTAGTCAAAATTTTCCAGTAGTTCGTGTGCCAGATAAAGGTTTTTAGCAGCCTGTTATCGATACAAATACTGGTAAATATATCATTGTTGAATAAAATAGATCCAAATGCTTACTTCATTTCTTAAATGAGATGTGGGCTTAATAGTTTCATAACGTCACAACAATACACCAAGCTGTTAGAACCTTAATGAGTTTACTATAGTCAGTTCAAAATAAAATTGTTATGGTTAGGACAAACATCATAAAACAACTTGGATAAGTCGTTTTCCAACCAGCCTTGGCGTAGAAACTTTACTTGTGCCCATTTCTTTTCAATAGGGTTCA
>Ga0207918_100055_pt1 | contig 24968 bp, 22 predicted proteins | sample DeeseametaMP0440_FD_184211 | JGI IMG/M metagenome (GOLD analysis project Ga0207918, IMG submission 184211) | Marine microbial communities from the Deep Atlantic Ocean - MP0440 (SPAdes) | ecosystem: Environmental > Aquatic > Marine > Oceanic | place: East of Rio de Janeiro, Brazil, South Atlantic... | reverse complement strand
TAGTATAACCTTGTATCTTGAATAACCGCTTAATACTATCGATGAAAGTTGATAAAATAAAGCAGTTATTCATGAGCATTGAGAGTATGAGTATAACCTTAGTGCCTAGACACTGTGTAAGAGATTATGCCCAATGCTCATCCTATCATCTTAATATTCTGAATGGTATCCAAGTGCCTCGACATCTTATCAGATGCCATGAGTGACACTGCATAAACAAGGGAAGACAATAAGATGACACATTATATAGGCATAGACGTTAGTAAAAATAAGCTAGATATTGCATGTCTCAAAGACACTGACAAACTAAAATTCAAAACCAAAGTCTTTAAAAATGATTACAGTGACTACGCTGCTCTTATCAACTGGCTCATTGCTAACATCACTGACGACTTAAGTAATATTCACATCACGGTCGAGGCCACAGGAGTCTATCACGAGAACATCGCCTACTACCTATTTGATAAAGGTCTTAACGTCAGTATTATCAATCCTGCTTATATCAAAAGCTATGCTGCTAGTTTAGGAAGTCGCAACAAGACGGATAAAAAAGACAGTATGTTATTAGCCCGCTACACCTATAGTGCTAAGCCTAAATTATGGACACCGCCGCCAGCAGAGGCGCGTCACCTCAAGTCTTTACTGTCGCGCTTAGACGCGCTACAAGAAGACTTACAACGTGAGCTGAATCGATTGGAAAAAACGGAGGCCACAGACACCGCTCCTATCGTTAAAGCTTCTATTGAGCATATGATAGCCTCTTTGCAAGCCGCTATTGTTAAGCTCAATGGTGATATTGATGACCATATCGATCATCATCACAATTTAAAGCAAGATCAGACTCTACTACAAACTATTAAAGGCGTCGGCCCTGTTGTCTCAAAGCAGATGGTGTCGCTGATGCATAATAAGCAGTTTAGTCAAGCGTCACAAATGGCCGCCTTTTTAGGCCTAGTTCCCAAGCATAGTGAATCAGGGCTATTTAAAGGCAAGTCTCGCTTAGCAAAGAATGGCTCAAGTGATATCAGAGCCAAACTGTATATGCCAGCGCTAGTCGCCATTAAGCATAATCCCGACATTAAGGCGCAGTATGAGCGACTGCTTGCTAACGGTAAGTGCAAAATGCAGGCTGTCTGTGCGGCGATGCGTAAGCTTGTGCATATTTGTTTCGGCGTGGTTAAACATCAGCAGTCTTACCAAGCAAGAGTTGAGCTAATTAGTGCTTGATTTGGCTTTTTTAAGATGGTATCTCTTAAACATGGGCCGATTTAATTATGCCACTACAAGATCTTGGCGGTCATAACAGTTGCCCCAACGCTTATAATTATTATCCGTTCTCGACTTAGGGTTATAAGGAATGGCGATGTATGTTTGAATTTTATTAGTGTCCTAAATTAGTTGACCACTACAATTTTTTACTTACAACACGCAACCTTTTTAACACACGTTGATTATAAATCTTTTTTTCAAGGTGCTAATATAATTGAGTAATACTTAACTTAGATAACATAAACCATTGTTTCTAATAACTTTCATCTTGTATTATCACAGATTATTGTTTATCGAGATTTTGCAAGCTTTACTTAACTGGAGAAATTATGCGTGCTTTAACTTACCACGGTGCTAAAGATGTGCGAGTGGACAATGTCCCAGAACCTAAACTGCAAGAAAAAGATGATGTTATTTTACGTGTGACTGCAACTGCAATTTGTGGCTCAGATTTACACTTATATCGTGGCAAAATGCCTGCAACCGAGGAAGGCGATATCTTCGGTCATGAGTTTATGGGTGTGGTTGAAGAAGTAGGCTCTGAAGTCACTGCTGTTAAAAAAGGCGATAGAGTTGTTATTCCTTTTGTTATTGCATGTGGTAACTGCTTTTTCTGTCAGCATGACCTAATGTCCGCTTGTGAGACTACAAATACAGGCCCAGGCGCTGCTATTAATAAAAAAATAATTCCGCCACCGGCTGCTTTATTTGGTTTTAGCCATTTATATGGTGGGATTCCTGGTGGACAAGCAGAATTTGTACGGGTTCCTAAAGGTAATTTTGGTCCGTTCAAAGTAAATGGCTCACTGTCAGATGAGAAGGTTTTATTTTTATCAGATATTTTACCAACTGCTTGGCAGGCCGTGACTAATGCCAATATTACTAAAGGTTCAACCGTAGCTATTTATGGAGCGGGCCCTGTGGGGTTGTTATCAGCCGCTTGTGCCAAAATGTTAGGCGCTGAGCAGATCTTCGTGGTAGATCATAATGACTATCGTTTGCAGTATGCCAAAGATACGTACGGGGCTATTCCGGTTAATTTCGATAAGGTAGATGCTGCTGAATTCATCATTGAACAGACCAAAGGACATCGCGGCGTTGACGGAGTTATTGATGCGATTGGCTTTGAAGCCAAGGGCAGTATGCTAGAAACAATAATGACCAATTTGAAAATTGAAGGGTCAAGTGGTGCAGCTTTACGTCAATGTATTGCAGCTGTGCGTCGTGGCGGGGTCGTTAGTGTTCCTGGTGTGTATGCAGGACCCATTCATGGTTTCTTATTTGGTGACGCTTTTGATAAAGGGCTTACTTTCAAAATGGGCCAAACCCATGTACACAAGTATTTACCACAATTATTAGAGTATATTGAAAATGGTGATTTATCACCTGAAGCTATTATTACTCACCGTATGAATTTGTCTGACGCTGCTAAAGGTTATGAAATTTTCGAAAAGCGTGAAGAAGAATGTCGTAAAGTCATTTTAACTCCTTAATTTTTCAAATTTACCCTTTACTTTTAACATTTAAAGATTAGGTCATAGCTGCTTTAACGAGATTGTCTTAAATAATGGTTATCGCTAAAGCAGCTAGTAAAAAAATCTTTGACTTGCTTTTCTCTGCACACGGCAAAAAAATCATTCCCCAACCGATTTTCATGGGTTTAGGGATTAAAAAAACTAACTAACTGTCTTAGATGGTCTTAAAGCTTAGAAGTGTAAAGCACAATAAACTTTCTTATATTTATCAGGATCATCTTTATTAGCTACAAACCCTTTGCTAACCAACTTTACCGAGTTAAATGTTTCACCTTCATCATTAGTTATCATAACAATCAAGTTTTGTTACCCAAAACTTTGGAGTTCTTTAATCAGCTCTTTAATTGTCTTAGTTCTATCTTCCCATTGCACTACACCCAAAACATAAAACCTCTAAACGATAACCTATCTATCATTTGACTTTTTTTGATCTTAAATGATAGTAATATCTTGCTATTATCAATGAACATCAATTATTAAGTCTAAGTAATAGAGGGGCATTATGTCCGTTCGTATTTATGTGAGAGCCAGCACTAAGGACCAAGACGCTACTACTAGAGCATTAGTAGATTTGGTTGCCTTCAGTAGCCGCTATGGTGATAGCTATGTTGATTACGTTGAGCACTTCAGTGGTACAAAGCTCGATAGACCAATCTTAGCTAAGTTGCTAAAGGACGCCGAGCAAGGCGATATTTTATTGGTTGAAAGCGTGGATAGATTAAGCAGGCTATCTCAAGATGGTTTTGCGATTCTAAAGCAGCGTATTAAAGATAAAGGCTTACGATTGGTGGTGGCTGATCTACCAACCACTCATACGATGAGTGACGGTATGACAGGTGAGATCCTAAAAGTGATTAACGATATGCTGATCGATTTATTAGCGACCATGGCAAAGCTTGATAATGACAAGCGTAGAGAGCGCATTAAACAAGGATTGGCCAACAGTGGCTATAAACCCACTGGTAAGAAAACCAATACCGCAAAACACAATCGTATTAGAGCATTGGCCAGTCAAAACAATATGACAAAAGAAGAGATCGCTAAGGCGGTTGGTGTTGGCGTAGCTACCGTTTATCGTGTCTTAAAGCAGGTTAATAGCTGAGGTGTTTTAAATATCGACTCAACGTGACCTTTGGGCTTTATCTAAAGGCATCACAACGTCATATAAAAATCGTTTTAATGCAATAATGCCTCATTATAATCATTATATTGCATTCATAATTGTTTTTACGCAAAATGGCTTATCTATAATCGATTGAGCCACTCATAATGAATACCCCCATCTCAGATCCTATTGGCGCAGCATGGCTTATCCGTTATGCCAGCATCGAGCTGGTTTCCCCTTTATATGTCAGCAGTAGTATCGGTGGACGCAGACAAACCTATCTATCAGCGGGCTAAAGAGCTAGGAGAAACGCCTGAAAAACGTTCACAGCGTAGTCAGCATGACGATTTCTACCTTAATGAGACTAAACGTATTTGGCAGGACAGCAAATGCCGTTACGGTGCGTGTAAAGTCTGGCAGCAGATGAAAGCTGACGAGTTAAAGGTTGCTCGGTGTACCGTAGAGCGATTAATGAAGCAGTATGGCCTACAAGGCATCTGGCGTGGCAAAGGCAAGATTACCACCAACAGCCGTGACGACCAAAAACGCGCTGATGACTTAGTCAATCGCAACTTTAGCGCTTATCGTCTTAACTAGTTGTGGGTTGCTGACTTTACTTATATCAAAACAACGTGCGGCTGGGTCTATACCGCTTTTATCATTGATGTGTTTGCCCGCGCTATTGTGGGCTGGAATGTCTCTAATCGTATGAATACTGATATGGTAATGGCGGCATTAAATCAAGCAATAGCAGATAGAAACCATCCTAAAGATGTCATTCATCATAGTGATCGCGGGACTCAGTACTTATCCATTCGCTATACTTCTAGGATGACGGATTCTGGCGTCATTGCCTCTGTTGGTACCAAAGGTGATTCATACGACAATGCGTTGGCTGAAAAGGTTAACGGGCTGTATAAAACCGAGGTGATTCATTATTTAAAGTAAAACTGGACTGGTGGGAACGATGTTGAACTGGCAACCCTTGAATGGGTCGATTGGTTTAACAAAACCCGTTTGCATAGTAAAATTGGTTATGTGTCGCCTTTTTAGTTTGAGAGACGATACTATGATAGTCTTAGTGAGTCAGACAAAGCTGACTGACTCAGGCAATCCACTCTCCGATATAGTCGGGGCGTTTCACTCAAAAAATAGGAGCTTATAGCTCCCATTTTTATGTTAGCTTGCTAAGTCTCTATGTTAATTTGAAGAATACTTCATCATAATGTCCAAATATAGTTAATCCAATTTGAGAGTGGTACAAGGCAGCCGAGTGCAGATGTATCTGTCATACTTCAAGCAAGGTTAACGCTGTAACGCTTTTATAGTGGATTGAATATACAGCTATATTTTTTTGATTTCTACAATATCACTTGATTCAATGAGCGATTGGACATTACCAAATAAACTTTGAATATAATCAGTGGCCATATGGATATCTAAATCCTCTCTGCTACGCCATTCTTCTAAGAAGAAATATCTACTCGAGTCATTTTCGCTAATATAAAGCTCATATTTCAAGCATCCTTCTTCTTGAAGCGTAGGCTCTATTACACTTTTTAAAAGCGCTTCTAACGTCTCTTTTTGATCTGATTTTGCCTTAAAGTTCGCAACTATTGAAATAGTCATTATTTCACCTTGAATTTGTTTTAGGGCTTGTCCCTATTTTAAAAATGGTGATAAAAATGAGATAAATTAAAGGCAAACAAGGAAAATAGCGCAGGTAATATCAAGATATTGGCCAGCTATTTGACACCGTTTGCCAAAGATTTAGCCATTTTTAGCCCATTTAGTCATAAACGTTTGAATTAGGGACACGCCCTAGAAGTTTTCTAGTACAATTTTGCCTTTTGACTTGCCTGATTCAAGTAACTTATGCGCCTTCTCCAAGTTTGCAGCGTTAATTTTGCCTAGATTTTGGTTAAGCGTACTTCTAATTTTTTGCTGGTCAACCAATTGGGCAACCTGTTGCAACAGATCACCTTGTTTTTCAATATCATCGGTTTCATACATTGAACGAGTGAACATCAACTCCCAATGGATAGAAATAGATTTAGTCTTAAACGGCATAATATCAAAGGTTTGTGGATCATCGATCAATCCAAGCTTGCCTTGTGGTGCAATCAGAGAAACTATTTGCTCGATATAGGTGTCTGTATGATTGGTAGAGAATACGTATTTTGGTTTTGCAATGCCTAGTGTCTCGATTTGTGCATTTAAATCTTTGCTATGATCAATGACATGGTCGGCACCAAGTGATTCCACCCAAGATTTCGTTTCTTCACGTGACGCTGTTGCTATAACGGTCAGATTTGTTTTTGCTTTTAGGAGTTGGATAGCGATTGATCCTACACCGCCTGCACCACCAATAATTAAAATACTGCCAGCTTCTGTTTCTGAAATTTGAAGCCGATCAAACAGCATTTCCCATGCCGTTATTGCAGTTAATGGCAATGCTGCTGCTTCTGCATTAGATACTGTAGTTGGTTTAAGACTGATAATTCGTTCATCGACTGCTTGATACTCAGCATTACTACCATCTCGGGTTAAATCGCCAGCATACCAAACAGAGTCTCCTACTTTAAACGAGGTAACTTTTGAGCCAACTTCAATAATTTCCCCAACGGCATCCCAACCTAAAATACGATTATTTGCTTCAGACGAATTTTTTCTCACTTTGGTATCAACTGGATTCACAGAGATTGTCTGAACTTTTACCAGTACATCACGCTCTTTAAGCGTAGGCTTCGCTTTTTCAATATCTACCAATGAATTTTTAAAATCATCATGGTTGTTTATAACATACGATACGGCTTTCATAGATTTGTCCTCAGCTTTAAAAAAATAGAGTAAAAATGGGAGCGAAGTGCTCCCATTTTATATTATTCAATCATTAAAACTCTTGGCTCGTTGGGCGTAAAACAATTTCATTAATATCTACATCCGCAGGCTGTTCAATTGCATAAGCAATTGCTCGAGCGACTGAGTCAGATGGTATGGCTTGTTTGTAGAAATCAGTAACAAACTCTGAACTTTCTTTATGAGAAGAACCGAATTTTAGTTCTGACTCAATTGCACCAGGCTCAATAGTAGTCGTTCTAATTGTTTCTCCAACTTCATGACGAAGGCCGTCTGAGATGGCTCTTACAGCAAACTTAGTACCGCTATAAACAGTACCTCCTGGACTAAATACTTTTACCCCTGCAACAGATGAGAGATTAATAAAGTGTCCAAAGTTTTGTTTTTGGAAAACAGGTAGGGCAGCTGCTATTCCATAAAGAACACCTTTAATATTAATGTCGATCATACGATCCCATTCATCAACTTTTAGCTCACTTAATGGTGCAATAGACATTAATCCAGCATTGTTTACCAATACATCGATTTGACCAAATGCGCTTAATGCCTTTTCAATAAGTGCTTGCACTTCATGTGGCTTGGTTACATCCACACCAATAAATTCAGCTTGACCACCTTCAGCACGAATGTCTTGAACAATAGCCTCTAATTTTTCAGTACGTCTAGCACCAATGACAACCTTTGCACCTTTTTTAGCAAGTAAGCGAGCAGTAGCTTCACCTAAACCACTACTTGCACCAGTGATAACAATAACTTTATTTTCTATATTATTCATACAAGTAACCTTTAACCTATCTGTCAATCATATTTGAGGGTTAAGTATTACAGCCTTGCTAGGTATAATAAATGAATAATATTATCTTTCAGAATTCCTATTTACGGAATAATTACCATAACACAGGTTTGGACATGCAGAACAAATTAGAAATGATGCGTATCTTTTGTGTCGCAGCAGAGTCTCGAAATTTTAAAGAGGCAGCAACTCAGCTGGGTATTTCCCCACAGGTAGTGACACGGGCAATAAAAGAGCTAGAAGAGCAGCGCGGAGAGATTCTGTTCTACAGGAGTACTCGACAAATTAAAATTACCGCTGATGGTGAGCGTCTGGCAAAGCAAGCACGTCTTGCGGTGGAATCGATTGATGCTTTGCTTGTAAAAGACACCAAGGAAAAACGAGATGAAATGAGTGGGACTGTCCGCCTTACTGTGTCGTCTGTGTTAGGGCGTAAATTGGTAGTACCTGCACTAGCAGAATTTGCCACACGTTATCCAGATATTGTCGTGGATTGTGTGCTAACAGATTCACACTCGGATGTGATTGATGAGCGGATAGATATCGGGATCAGATTTGGATTTTTGCCGGACAATCGATATGTGGCAAGGGAATTGGCTAAAGTGAAATTTTATTCTGTGGGTACGCCAGAGTTAATTGATAAGGTTGGAATGCCCAAAAAAATTATTGACCTTGATAAATACCCTCTAACAGCACTATTCGATCATAAAACAGGGCGTTACTGGCCATGGACATTCACCGAAAGTCGAAGCTTCACGCCATCAAAGCCTCGTTTTATTACAGATGATCTAGAAGCTGAATTTCAAGCTATTCTCGCTGGCGTTGGATTCGGACACATGCCTGGATTTCTAGTTTTGCCGTGGCTTAGGAGTGGTAAGCTCATTCATATACTTCATGAGGAAACCTCTCCCGTTTGGCGCCTGTATTTATATCGTCCACAGCGGGGCCCGACACCTTTGCGAATCCGAGCATTGTTTGATTACTTAGCAGAAGTGCTGGGCCATATAGAAACCTAAATCAGATAAGACCATCATGTATCTAGGGCGTGTAGAACATTCGACCATGGCACTGACAGCGACTATTTTTTAGGCGATTCGAGGTTAAAAATAATAAGTTTAGTCATTCTAAGCGCTTATTTTTAACGATGAAGCGGCAAAAAAGAGTCCTGTCCCCTGCTTTTATCGTTGGGGCTGATGCTAAAATTGCCCCATACTGCGTTACAAATCTCGCTAAGGCATCTGCATTATCGTCGCTTTGTGCCTTGTCTGGAACAATTTTAGCAATCAGCAGTGCCTATTTGCGAATGTTCAACACGCCCTAGAGTAACTACAATTTTTCCTATTTGCTGATTTGATTCAAGATAGCGCTGAGCGTCATGCATGTCCTCAAAGTTAAAGCAACGGTCGATCACTGGACGAAGATATCCTGCACCTATACTGCTCAGAATAAATCGTCTGGCTTGCTCCCTTAGAACAGGGTCATGGAGAACCTCAAGGAACAAAAAACCTCGCATGGTTAAGCTCTTGCGTAATGCAATTTTAAGGGGAAATGGTGTGTTCTCCGGGCTAAGTGCACCATGCATAACCATAGTTCCTGCCACAGACATCGCTTTTGCAATCTGTTCAATATGTGGCCCTCCTACAGCATCGAAGGCGACATCAAGATGTTCTTCACCCAAACGTGAAACAAGCGCCTCATACAAATCTGGTTCATCTTCACTGGCTATAACATCTTTAACACCGAGATCCAGTAAACGTTGCTTTTTCTCTATCGTCTGTGTACTTGCAATGACCTTAGCACCCGCTGCTTCAGCTATCTGTATCGCAGCTAGTCCTACGCTACTTGAAGCTGCTGTGATCAAGATCGTTTTTCCTTTTGATAATCCACCAGCATGGATTACACCACCCCAAGCCGTCAAATACTGCATCCAGATTGAAGAAGCTTCTTCCCAGCTTAAGCTATCGGGTTTGTGAACTAAAAAATTTTCTGGAATCAGAAGCTTGTCCGCATATGTCCCATATTTGGCTAGATTGTCAGTCGGAAGAATCGATACTGCATCTCCTGGAGAAAATTGGCGTACACCTTCGCCTACCGCAAGAACTATGCCTGCTCCCTCATATCCCAGACGAGAAGGGAATACGGCCTTTTGAATATAAGTACCACGCCGAAACATTACATCAGCTCGGTTGAGTCCGATCGTTTTAATCTGTATTAGAACTTCTCCTGCGGCTGGTAAAGCAACAGGAAGTGTTTCTAATGTCAGAACATCTGTATCTCCAATACAATTGAAGCGCCAAGTCTTGGCCTGAAGTGCGTTAAATGACATCGATAACTACCTTAATATTGGCAGAGCGATCTTGAACAGCATCATGAGCCTCAATCGCTTGGTCTAGAGTAAAATGACGAGGATCAACAATAGCACGCAGTTTACCTTCCTCAACGAGACGAGTCGCGGTCTTAAGGACATCACCATGATGAGCACGGCGATTGCCTGTTAACGTCGGCATTAGGACGAATACGCCAGACACTGTGGCACTCCGTAGAGATGAATTCGCTAAATTATGATTGCCAAATGCAGCACAGCTGGTGATGTGGCCATAGTGAGTCGTCATGGAAAGTGACGCTTCGAGTACTGGACCACCCACAGTGTCATAAACAATGTTAAAACCTTGACCCTCAGGGCTTGCAGCAATAATGTCATCGGAAGATGCTGTTGTGTAATCGAGAGGTGTTGCACCGAGTTCTGAAATCAGTGATTGATCAGCTGTACGACCAGTCGCCCAAACATTTGCATCAAGTGCTTTTGCAAGCTGAACCGCCATATAACCAACGCCACCAGCACCACCTTGAACCAGTACAGTTTGCCCTGGTTGGACCTTCGCATTATCCACCAAACCTTCCCAAGCGGTGAGGAACGTCAATGGTAGTACTGCTGCCTCGCGCATAGAGATATTGCGTGGCTTTAATGCGATCAGATCAGCATCTACTGCAACATATTCTGCTAAAGATCCTTGAAGACCACGAACGCCACCAATCAGACCGTAAACTTCATCTCCGACGTTGAAGTGAGTGACACCTTCACCCACAGCAGTTACAACCCCAGCCATATCCGTTCCCAACACGGCAGGAAGCTCTGGCATAGCATATGGTGCTTCACCAAGACGAATTTTATAATCAATAGGGTTTACACCACTCGCATGAATACGTACTAGAACTTGCCCAGCCTCTGGCTGAGGTATAGGGAGCTCTACACGTTTAAATTCATGATCACCAAAATTTTCTAGGATAAGCGCATTCATCATCTTACTCATAGTTGTTCCTTATTCTTAACTGGGGGATGATATGCACAATACCAAAGTAAATTAATCCAATAAATGATATTTATAGGATTTAATAATTCCTAAATAATGAATAATAAATATTATCCGCTCACTAAAGAAGTAGGGTTCAGCAGATGCTTACCAAAAAAGAGATCTACACAGACCTCTTTTTTATTTGGGTTTAATACGTGAAATTATTGCTGAGTGCCATCTTCATTTAGAATTTGCCCTGTGTGCTTTGGTTTAATTAAAGGTGCAGTCGGACGCGGTCCTGTATATTGCAAGCCGATACCAGCATAGACATCATCTGCTGCAGTTTCAGTTCCAAAACGTTCTTTGTCTAGTTCTCGGATTTCTTGGCTAATGTCTTTAACATCACTCTGGTCAACACCCAGTTCTTCTAAAATTGCACCGCCAAATAGCATTGCCGACTCGAAGGTTTCGCGTATCATGTAATCCACATTTTGTTTTACTAAATGCAGCGCATGCTCACGGTCATAAGAGCGAACCAGTAACTTGGCCATAGGAAATTCATTTTGCACCAACTCTACAATTTTATTCGTCGTTTCTTTGTGGTCTACGCAAACAACAATGGCTTCAGCCGTATCTGCTCCAGAGGCATGTAAAATATCTAAACGAGAACCATCGCCATAATAAATTTTAAATCCAAATCTTTCAGCGTTTTGAATCATATCGATATCATTATCAATGATGGACACATCAATGCCTCGAGCAAGCAGCAATTGACTGGAGACTTGTCCAAAACGACCGAAACCAATCATCAGTACTTTTCCAGAAAGTCCTTCAGCAACACGGACATTTTCTAAAGAAGTTTGTTCTGTAGTTTGGGTAAAACGTTTAAATAGAATGCCAACAATCGGGGTCAAAATCATCGACAAGATTACAATCGCAGTCAGGTTTGAGCTTTCCTCAGCACTAATGATTTGAGCACTCAAGGCGGCAGCAAAGAGTACAAAAGCAAACTCCCCCCCCCTTGAGCCATTAGTAGTGCGCGATCAAGTGCTTCAGAGTGTGAACTTTCGGCCAGGCGTGCAGTCAGATAAATGATGGATGCTTTGACAAACATCAGCAGAATTACAGCACTTAAAATTAACATCCAGTTATTTTTTATGACGTTAAGGTCTAATGACATGCCTACGCCTAGAAAAAATAATCCGAGCAATATGCCACGAAACGGTTCAATATCTGCTTCAATCTCATGGCGAAAAGTGGATTCGGAGAGTAATACCCCTGCAAGGAATGCCCCCATTGCCATCGATAAGCCACTAACTTGCATCAGTAATGCTGCGCCGAGTACCACTAAGAGTGCTGCTGCAGTCATGACTTCACGGGCTTTGGCTGCGGCTAATAAGCGAAATAAAGGGTTAAGCAACCAATAGCCTGCAGCGATTAAACCTGCAATTGATATTAAACCAATCCCAATGCTCTGCAAACGCGCAGAAGTACTTTCAACAACATGATTCGGTGCGATAAAAGCGACAATTGCCAATAAAGGGACAATCAATAAATCTTCAAACAGCAAGATCGAGACAATTTTTTGTCCTCGTGGTTGAGCAATGTCTCCACGATCTCCCAAAAGTTGCATCACAATTGCAGTCGAGGTGAGTACAAAGCCTGCAGCACATACAAAACTCACCTGCCAAGAATAGCCATAGGCCAAGCCTACCGCCATTAACCCCAATGAACAGGCACTAATCTGTAATGTGCCTAATCCAAAAATTTCTTTTCTTAAACTCCATAAATACGATGGACGCATTTCTAGTCCAATCACAAACAGATACATCACAATACCAAGCTCAGCAACATGCAGAATAGACGCAGAATCGTAGAAAAACGCTAGTCCAAATGGACCAATAATTAATCCTGCAATTAAATATCCCAATACCGAGCTTAATCCTAGGCGCTTGATTAAGGGGACTGAAATCACTGCCGCTGTGAGCAGTATGACAGGGGATAGAAGGTTGATAGATGTGGCTTCTGCACTCATATATTTCTCAGATTTTGTATAGAGTTTGTTGACACTTCAAATATAGAAAGTAGATTCAAAACACAAGTGTAACAGGTTTGTAGTTAGTTGAAACAATTGAGTATTCACTATACCCGAATTTCAAGTAATCAATGGGATGATTTTATTACTGCATTTGAAACACTACCTAAATTTTTAAGGTTTATAAAAAATATTGCTTTTTTATACTATGGGTACTGTAGTAATAATGCTAGCAAATAAGGAGGTCTGATGCCTAATGAGGTTGAAGACAAAAAAAGATTCTTCTACGCGTCAGAAAGATCAAAGGTCCGACGCAAGCGATTGAGAAAGCGTTAGAAGACAATGTGGAATATGGTGCAATTCTGCAACAATAGCATTATGTCGAAATAAAAACCCAGATTTTGGCTCAGCTATGGGAAATTTTTTTAACTTTTATACAACAAAACTGTCTGACATGCATATATTAGGAATGTCAAAATCAATTTTCATTCTAATAATTATGGAGTTTTAGTCATGCTTAAAACAGCTTTATATGTCCGTCTTGAAGCTAAACCGGGTAAAGAAGACGAAGTGGAAGCTTTCCTTAAAGGCGGTTTACCTATTGTAATGGAAGAACCTGCGACAGTTGCGTGGTTTGGCCTACGTCTTGGACCTACAACATTTGGTATTTTTGATGCATTTCCTGATGAGGCGGGTCGCGAAGCACATTTATCTGGCAAGGTTGCAGCTGCTTTGATGGATCAGGCCGATGAGCTATTTTCAGAGCCACCGTCTATTGAAAAAGTAGATGTTTTGGCTAGTAAACTACCAGGTCATACCGACGCTTAAATGTATGAGGGTGCTGCCTGAAATTTTGAATGAAAGGCAGTACCCTCTACCATGTCAAGGTAGATCGACGAAAATGTAAGAAGTGACGTTATCTTACATACACTGATTTTACTGACCTATAGTTATTAGATCTCTTGCAAAAGTACCAGTTCATTGACTTCCACTGACAGAGTTACAAGGGCTGACGATGACTTATGCAAGAAGTCTATTAAACTAGTAAAAAAATAGGAAGTAAATTACTATTATATAAAATTTAACTCGTATTTGGGCACTGTATTTTCATAGTGTTTTTACCTCTACTCAAGCCCTTCTCAGAACAAAAAAACTATGTTTGTTCGTTGAGAATCTATTCTTATTACGTCTGCTATTGTCGTTTTTGAATTTCTACGTATTGTTTCTACTGCTTATTCTCTGCATAATATAAGGAGATTACTGTCCTAATCTCTGCATATTTCTGGGGAACGTATGAAGCATGTTACTTATATTCATGAACATCCAAACTGGACTGAATGGCAATGGTCGGACAAAAAGCTATTGCCACTCGTCAGTCGTGTGCGGATATTACAAGGCCGTTTATTAGGAAAGCTACTAACACTAGGGTTCGATCTGAACGTTGAGGCACAATTAGATGCGGTGACCTTAGAGATTATCAAAACTTCTGAGATAGAAGGTGAGATGCTAAATGATGAGCAGGTTCGTTCTTCAGTTGCGCGGCATTTAGGGTTAGATAATGCCAGTATGCCAACGACTACTCGTGAGATCGATGCAGTGGTAGAGATGATGCTAAGTGCCACCTATCACTATCAACAGCCGCTATTGTTCGATGATTTACTCGGATGGCATCGAGCATTATTTCCAGATGGATATAGTGGGCTTTATCGTATTCAAGCAGGCAGTATCCGTGATGATAGTAAAGGGCCTATGCAAGTAGTGTCTGGTGGGTATGGTCGTGAGCAGGTTCATTTTGTTGCCCCCAGTGCCGATAGGTTGCCAGATGAGCTAGACAAATTTTTATTGTGGTTTAACACTTCGTCAAATAAGCAAGACGATATAGATTTGGTCATAAAAGCAGGTGTTGCTCATTTATGGTTTGTAACTTTGCATCCATTTGATGATGGAAACGGACGACTAACACGAGCACTCACAGAACGAATGCTGGCAAAAAGCGATAACAGTGCCCAACGCTTTTATAGTATGTCAGCGCAAATTCTCAAACAGCGCAACGACTACTACAAAATACTAGAACGTACGCAAAAAGGTGATAAAGATATCACGGATTGGTTGATGTGGTTTTTGCAAACGCTAGAGCAATCCCTCATTGTGGCTCAAGAAACCACGGATAAAATTATCAGTAAGGCGGGCTTTTGGCAGGTGCATCGACAGCATGCTTTGAATGATAGGCAAGTGAAAATGCTGAACGCTTTGCTGACTGATTTTTATGGCAAACTTACCACTAAAAAATGGGCAACTATGACCAAATGCTCTATAGACACGGCACTACGAGATATCAATGATTTAATAGAGAAGGGTATGATGCGAAAATCTGTAGCATCAGGACGCAGTACGAGTTATGAGTTGGTTTTATGATAAAACTATATTGTTCAAGTCTGCTATGGCAGCAATAAAGTATACAAATAAGCGGTAATAGAGACAACCCATTCAGTGACATAATATGAGTAGTTCCATTATGAAGGTCTAAAATATTCGATACGATAAGGAAGTCTTAACTTTATGAGAGGGTTGCATCTACAAGATCTTCTTTGTATGTACAGGGGACCAACATAGAGCCCAAGCTGATAAAAGCGCTTAGACTTTGTTATACATCTACTGTGCAGTTATTGGTTGTAGAAAATAAAGCAAGATGTCTTACTCCTATGTGATAAATGTGCATTATCATTTTAGTGTTTATCTATAAATGGTCACAAATAGCTTTTCTAGTCTTGTTTAATATCGATAACTTCCTAGCAGATATCAGTTTCATTAATTTATTAGGGAATGACAAAAGGTTTGATGAAGAATAAAACGGCCTTCGACTCTTAAAGTCAAAGGCTGCTTCAATAGTCTAGAAGGTAGCATGTGCCAGACACACAAATACCTAGTTATATTTTACGATGACATCGCTACCCTCAAGCTCTACTTTATACGTGTCGAGTCTAATGCTTTTGTCATCTAAACATTGACCTGTGGCAAGATTAAAGCGTTGCTTATAAATAGGTGAGGCGACATATAGCACATTTTCAGCAGAGCCATCCTCGTTGGTAATAGTGGTGCCGCCAATCAGACCTCTAGACAAGACGTTGGCTTGGCTGAACGGATCATAATTATCAAGCGCAAATAACTGTGTTTGCTTGGTGCAAAAAATAGCCACTTGTTTGCCGTTCACGAGCGCACAGACACCTGTCTCGGGAATAATATCATTGATTTTGCATACAGTGAGCTGAGTCATCAGAAGATCCTTAATAGTAAAATATAAATGAGACCAACAACAAAAAATGCTTTTTAGCGTCTAATATTAATAGACGCTGACACGTTAAGATTACGCCAATTCGGTCACTTTGATTTGCGTCTTTTCCATGTCGGTTGCAGGGCGAATCTGCTCTCGCTCAGTGACGAATACCACATTGTCATCGCCTTGCTCACTATTAACAAAATGACGGAAACGTTTGAGTTTTTCGCTATCAGTAATGGTGGCTTTCCATTCACAAACATAGTTGTCGATGAGTAATTGCATCTGTGACTCTAGCTCCTCAGCGATACCTAAACTGTCTTCAATAATGACTGCCTGTAGATACTCAAGTCCACCTTCAAGGCTCTCGCGCCATTTAGAGGTACGCTGAAGCTTATCTGCGGTCTTGATATAAAACATGATAATACGGTCGATATATTTGACAACTGTATCCGTATCAAGATCCGTTGCGAATAGCTCGCCATGACGTGGGGTCATGCCACCATTACCGCAGACAAAGAGATTCCAGCCGTTTTCAGTGGCAATAATCCCAAAATCTTTGCTTTGCGCTTCAGCGCACTCACGGGTACATCCAGATACGCCCATTTTTATTTTGTGTGGTGAGCGTACTCCTTTGTAGCGGTCTTCTAGTCTAAGTGCTAAACCCACACTGTCATCGACACCGTAGCGACACCAGTTGTTGCCCACACAAGATTTCACTGTACGCAGAGATTTACCATAAGCATGGCCCGTCTCAAATCCAGCATCGACCAGTTGGGTCCAGATATCGGGCAGTTGGTCTAAACGTGCGCCAAATAAGTCGACGCGCTGACCGCCAGTGATTTTGGTATACAGATTGAACTCTTTGGCGACTTGTCCGAGGATGATGAGTTTATCTGCAGTGATTTCACCGCCAGGTACGCGTGGCACGACCGAATAAGTGCCATCTTTTTGAATATTGCCTAGATAGTAATCGTTGCTGTCTTGCAGTGGCGTGAGTTCGGGCTTGAGTACATAATCATTCCAACAAGACGCCAAAATAGAGGCGACGGTTGGTTTGCAAATCTCGCAGCCATGACCACTACCGTGCTCATCTAATAGCGCATCAAATGTCTTAATGCCTTGTACTCGAATCAAGCTATACAACTCCTGACGTGAGTAAGCAAAATGCTCACACAGATCATTATTAACTTCAAAACCAAGCGCGGTTAGTTGATAGCCTAATGTGTCTTTTACCATAGGTGCACAGCCGCCACAGCCGGTACCAGCACTGGTACATGATTTTACCTCTGCCATGGTATAGGCACCGTCTTCAACGGCGGTACAAATAGCACCTTTGGTAACGTTGTAACAAGAGCAAATCGTAGCGCTATCGGGCAGGTTCTCGATACCCATGGTGGGTTTTTCTACGTTGGGTAGGATCAGGCTTTCAGGATGGGTAGGCAGGTCAATATCGTTTAGAAATAGCTGCAAGAGATTGTTGTAATCCTCAGTGTCACCTACCAATACAGCGCCCAGTAGCCGCTTATTATCCGCTGTGGTTACCAGTTTTTTATAGATACCCTCAGCAGGGTTTTGGTATAAATAGCTCAAACTGTTTTCTGTTGCACCGTGCGCATCGCCGATACTGCCCACATCTACACCCATCAATTTGAGCTTGGTGCTCATGTCAGCGCCTGTAAAGGTCTGAGCGTGATCGCCTGCAATTTGAGCGGCGCAAATACTGGCCATGCTATAACCTGGCGCGACCAAGCCAAAAACGGTGTTGTCCCATACGGCGCACTCTCCAATGGCATATACATTCGGGGCATTGGTACGGCAGGCTTCATCAATCAGAATACCGCCACGGGTGCCGATTTCAATACCGCATTCAGGGTTGCTTTTGATAATGCCATCTTGCGGACGAATACCCGCACTAAAGACGATCATGTCGGTATCTAATGAGGTATCATCAGCGAACTGCATGGTTAAATGGCACGATGCTTCATCCGATAGGGTGTTGTCGATAATGGCCTTAGTATTTTTACCTGTTAATACCTTGACCCCAAGGGCTTCAATTTTACGCTTTAAAATATCACCGCCAGCAGCATCGAGCTGTACGCCCATCAGCTGAGGCGCAAACTCGACTACGTAAGTCTCTAATCCTAGTGTGACTAGGGCTTTGGCTGCCTCAAGGCCAAGCAGGCCACCCCCGACCACGACACCTTTTTTGACTTTTGGCTTCTCAGCAGTACTGAGAATATCATCCAAATCTTTAATCGTACGATAGACATGACAGTGCGGATGCTCGCGCCCTGGAATTGGCGGCACAAACGGATAGGAGCCTGTTGCTAATACCAATTCAGCATAGTCTATCTGGGTACCGTCTTCCGTGCTGATACATTGATTGGCGGCATCGATGTTTGTGATTCGCTGATTGAGATGCAACTGAATCTGCGCATCCTCATACCTGCTCAAGTCCACTAAGTTTAGTTTACTCACATCTTTATGTTCAAAATAGCTCGATAGATACACCCGGTCATAAGCTGGGCGATCCTCTTCAGCAAATACGTGAATCTCAAACTGATCGTGTAAGCCTTTTTCTATGGCTCGCTCGATAAAGTGATGTCCCACCATACCGTTACCAATCACCACTAATTTAGCTTTATTCATCGTACTTACTATAGTGTTACTCATATGCCTATCCTCAGTAATGTGTTTGCTTAAATACTTTCATCTAATGTCCCATCCAAAAGTCGCAAGTTAATTTTTAGATGGTTCAATGATAGATAGTCGTTAATACTTAGATGCCTATAACTATTAAGCCCTCAATAATCGTGCCAAACACAATTAATGACATTCAATTATCGAACCCTTATATAGTTAAAAAATATGTAGCCTTACCAGTTTATAAGGTCATGCCAGTACTTTTGGTGATACTATTTTCTGTTATAAGTAGTTGCTTAATATGATCTTTTTAATAGTTGTCATTTACATCCTATGCACCAAAATAGTGACAAAAATGCACCAATTTGGTTTTGATTGTTACTTTAAAGGTGCATCGCTTACTTTAATTAACTGAGAGGTAACTCAGTTTTATCTAAGCAATATTATTTAATTGGGATGCCTTTAGAGTCATCTAGTACAAAGCGTAGCCCTATTAAAAAAGATGATGTTTTATATCTATGTCAATTTTATATTTGCAGCTGGCACATCCATTGCACTCTCTTAATGGTCACAACTGATAAGTTTCTGACTCATAACGTGTTTTTATAACTTTAATGTTAGCCATTTGAGGAAATCGTCTATGCCTTCATCGAAACCTGATGTGCCAAATAAAAACAAGCTGAATATCTTTTCTTTTAGCGGTAAAAACAAAATTCTCCATCTTGGGTGGATGGCGTTTTTTTTCACCTTTTTCGTGTGGTTTAACCATGCGCCATTCTTATCTGCGATTGGAGAGAGCTTGAACCTCACCAAAGACCAGGTAAAAACTTTATTGATATTAAATGTTGCCTTGACTATCCCAGCTCGAGTCATCATTGGCATGTTGACCGATCGCTTTGGTCCTCGGCTTGTTTACACTGCAATTTTAGCTATTGGGGCAATTCCCTGTTTCACCTTCGCTTTTGCGCAAGATTACAACACGTTAGCGCTATCACGCTTTTTATTGGGTTTTGTTGGTGCAGGGTTTGTGGTTGGCATTCGTCTCATGAGTGACTGGTTCCCTGCCAATGAGCTGGGTACAGCTGAAGGTATCTATGGGGGCTGGGGAAATTTCGGCTCTGCCGCCGCGGCACTGCTACTACCGACAGTCGCTATTGCGGCCGCTGCTGTATTTGGCGGTGAGGAAGGTTGGCGTTATGCAACGGCTACCTCAGGGGTGGTTATGCTGCTCTATAGCGTGATTTTTTATAAGATGGTACGTGATACCCCTAAGGGTGCTACGTATTTCAAACCTAAAAAATCGGGTGCCATGATGGTGACTTCATCAGGTGACTTCTGGCTCATGATGGTATTTAAACTGCCAATGTATTTGGCATTGGCCTTATTAGCGTGGAAATTATCACCAGCTGGTGTGAGTTTGCTGAATCAGGCAAGTGTCAACATTGTCTATATTGCGTTGGTGGTGTTATATGTTTATGAATTTATCAGTAGTTATCGTTTTAATAAGGAAGTATTTACCACACCTGTGCCAAAAGCTCACCGATATGACTTTAAGCAAGTCGGTATTTTGAATATTTTATACTTTGCGACTTTTGGCTCAGAGTTGGCCGTGGTGTCTATGTTGCCGCTTTTCTATCAAGAGACTTTTAACTTATCGATTGTCATGGCAGGTGTCTTGGCATCAAGCTACGCCTTTATGAATCTGATGTCGCGTCCTGGCGGCGGCTGGTTGAGTGATAAATTCGGTCGCAAAATTACACTTTTGATTCTCACCGCAGGTTTGGCCGTTGGTTATCTGTTGATGGGTATCGTTGACTCTTCATGGCCGATCGCGCTTGCGCTGTTGATTACCATGTTCTGCTCTTTCTTTGTACAGGCGGGTGAGGGTGCGGTGTTTGCTGTGATTCCTTTGATTAAACGTAGTATGACCGGGCAGTTTGCAGGGATGACAGGCGCCTACGGTAACGTAGGGTCAGTGGTCTATCTAACTGTACTAAGTCTGGTATCGTATCAGGTATTCTTCTTTGTGATTGCTGCAACGGCTGTGGTTGGCTTCTTGGCGCTGTTTTTATTAAAAGAGCCTGAAGGCATTATTATTGAAGAGATGCCAGATGGCAGCTTTGCTCAAATACAAGTGAGCTAAATTATGCATGAGAGCGTCAAACAAGCGCCTAAACAAACAAATCAAGTAAGCAGCCATGATGCGGACGTTGCATTGTGGCTGCCTGATTTTTGTACGATGGCAGGGCGCAAAGCTGAGAACCAAGATAGCCTACTCATAACGACCTGCCTACCTTATGGGTTTCCATCGTTATCATCCTTTTCATCATCGTCAGCGCATAGTGGCGATCATCCCTCTTTTACAGCGCCTTTATTGGTGCTGATGGCTGATGGGGTCAGTGCTTGCCAGTTTCCCAAACAAGCCAGTCAGTCAGTGATAAACACGGTGACACACCATATCACCTCAAAACTTGCAGAGATGGTACAGACAGATAGGGTGCAAGCAAATGAGATATCAAACGAATCTCAAGAGCAATCGCCAAATCCACTACACCGCTTTGATGACGATCAAGTTGCCATCGTGATTAAGGAGGCGGTGCACCAAGCCAATGATGCGCTTTACTTCCCGCAAGCGTATGAGCGCCTGCCAGCTTTATTATCGACTTTATCAGGATTGCTATGCATAGGCGACCGTATTCATCTGTTTCATACGGGCGACTCTCGTATCTATCGTATCGGTATCGACAGTATGGTGCTATTGACCAAAGACCATCATATCCACCACGGACGGGATAAAGGAGCCCTGTCTGCTGCTATCGGTGCTGACACACGAGTGGAGCTGCAACAATCTGTGTTCACTTTGCACCAAAACGAGTGTTTGGCGCTCATGACTGATGGGGTTTATGAGTCTATCGCGCCAGCAGAGTTACAGTTTGAGCTGTGTGCTGCGGTACAGGTTATGCACCAATCAGTGGGATGTCCCAATCAAATCATCGACCATCTTCAGATAAGCCAGCGTTTGTGTGAGCACGCCTTTAGCGAGGGCAGTTACGATAATCTCAGTGTGATCATGCTGGGTATGAACGATGTAATCACAAAGAGTAAAACGCACCGAGAAACAGATAACGGCATTGCGCTTGATCAGGGTGTGGATAGCGACAGTAGTCACGCTCAGGATATCAATCACTATCGCTTACCAACGGGCTTGGCAGTAGGGGCACAGATTGATAATTTTGTGGTCAAAAAAATCATCGCGCGTACGGCTCGCAGTGAGGTGTATTTAGTAGAGGATAACGATCAGCATGCATTTGTTTTGAAGTCGCCAAGTCTCAATGTCATTGCTGATGGGCATTATCTACGTGAGTTTTTAAAGGAACGTAAAATCGGTTTGAGCCTGTCCAAGCACAAACGTATTGGAGAGCCCGCTTACAATCAAGTGAACCCCAATAGCGTATCCTCCCATGATCCGCTTTTAACCAGTGATGTCTCTAAAAAACTGAATGCTACTTTCAATGCGTCTAATGCGTCGGGGCTTTTGCGCTACTACCCAGTGCCTGCCAGTAGCACTTATTTATATCATTTAACGGAATATATCGAAGGGGAGAGCCTACGAGTTTTTATGGATCGTCAAGCCCCTTGTGATATTTGGCAAACTTACGATTTACTCACTAAGATCGGCATGGCGGTCCGTGTGATGCATCGGAATTATCTACTGCATCAAGATATCAAGCCTGAAAATATATTATTAACTCAATCAGGTGCGGTCAAGTTAATCGACTTTGGCTCTGCTAGCTCCTCCATACTAAAAGACAGTACGCGTCCTCCTAATGGCGATTTGCACTACGCTGCACCAGAATATTACACCGATGCCCCAAAAGGCGTGCATTCTGATTTGTTTTCCATTGCCGTGATTGGTTATGAGTTACTTACAGGTGAGCTACCATTTAGCTCGCAAGAGTTGATGAACCCATCCGCCTCACTGATCGTACCTGCAGAACGCCTGCGTCAAAACCGAGTGCCCGCTACCAGCCAGCAAGCGTTGATGCGTGCACTACATTCTAGTACGCAGGCAAGGTATCAAGCGATTGGCGAGTTCTTACAAGACTTTAATCCTGATAATAGTAACGATACCAGAGACCCTGAACCGCTGATCATACGTCATCCCTTATTGGTTTGGCACAGCATTTGCTTTATTCAATTTGTCATTATCATATCGTTGCTGATTTATTTTTCATAAAACCTTGTTAAACGTAAATAGTACGACAAGCCATTTTACTCAACGCTGCGTGTTGCGGCTAAGGAATGATTTTCCTATGTCACTTGATTCACCAGAACCAAACCATACTGCTTTCTCTACCAATGCTTCTTCTTCTAGACGTCAGACTACTGCGGGCATCGTTATTATAGGCGCTGGGATGGCAGGCAGTCGTTTTGCCATTGAGCTGGCACGTGCCCAGCAGCAAAGCAGCCAAGAAAAAGGCGCAGCTCATTTACCCATCACGCTGATTAGCAAAGAACCGCAAGTGGGCTACAACCGTATCATGCTGTCACCCGTACTCTCAGGAGAGTCGGTTTTTGAAGAGACATATTTATACGAGCTAGCAGAATATGAGCAATTGGGTATCACGGTATTGGCTGGCACGTCGGTAGATGCAATCGAAACCAATCAGCAGCGTGTCAAATTGAGTGATGGACAAACCCTGGATTATACCGAGCTGGTGCTTGCTACTGGCTCACAAGCTCGCGTCATCCCTTTTGCCAATCATGATGCTAAGGGGGTTCATGTATTTCGAGAGATTGCTGATGTGCAGGTATTGACGGAGTACGCGCGCCAAGCAAAAAAGGGTCTTGTCATTGGTGGCGGGGTGCTGGGTCTGGAAGCCGCTTGTGCTTTGGCGTCTCAAGGGGCAGATATGACAGTGGTTCATGTCGATAGTCATGTTCTCAACCGACAGCTTGATATGCCCGCCGCTCATCTGCTACAAGCAGAGCTCTTCAGTCGAAGTGTCAAGCTGGAGGTGTTAGCCAACACAGAATGTATTACGGTCAATGATCAACACGAGGTTAATGGTCTGTTGTTAAAGGATGGCCGCACACTGCCAGCAGACTTTATTGTCATGGCCGTTGGTGTCATCCCCAATACGACACTGGCCCAGCAAAGTGGTCTTGAGGTTAACCGAGGTATCCTTGTAGATAACTTTATGCATACGAGCTGTCCTCATGTCTATGCGATTGGTGAGTGTATAGAACTGGATGGTGAGCTGTTCGGTATGGTAGCCCCTGTCAACCAACAGGTGGATACTTTGGTTTCTGTCCTAAAAGAGTCGAGCGTCTCAAGTAGTAGGAGACTTAGTAGTGACTCACGAATAACCGAATACAAAAACCACTGGCATCCCTTTATCAGCAAGCCTTTATCTTTAAAATTAAAAGTATCTGGCATCGCCGCTTTTTCAGCAGGTCAGATTGCTTTTGATGATATTGAAATGGCACAGATAGAGCGCGTGGTTTATCAGCAAACGAGCCTCGATCATTATCTTTGTCTCTATATTAAAGCAAGCAAACTTATTGGCACGGTACTATACGGTGATGTGAGTGAAAGCGGGTTTTATAGTCAGCTGATCACTGATGGCAGTGACATATCCTCGATAAAAGAAGACCTTATCTTTGGCGAAGCCTATTGCGATGTAGAGAAAATAGAAGCAGCTGAGCCCGAATCTGCCGTGCCAAGTGACGCACACCTAATAGGAGAGGCCTCATGAGCAGCACCATCTTAAATGACGATCAAGCCCTCAGTGTCGTACCGTCCTCTCGCATTACAACTTACACTGAGGATTTGATCAGTCCTATTCGTACCACTTGTCCTTACTGCGGCGTAGGCTGCGGCGTACTAGCAAACATCGATGAGGCAGGTGTAGTCAGCGTGACAGGCGATCCTGAGCATCCAGCAAACTTCGGGAAACTCTGCTCAAAAGGCAGTGCATTGGCACAAACATTGGGCACTGAACGCAGGTTGACTCAGCCTTATTATCAAACTTAGATTAACACACCAAGTGCAACGCTAATTAATATTATAGAACGCCTGCATAGGCGTTTTAAACCCTAATCGTTTTCTTGGTCTGTTGTTTAGTTTGTTCTCAATGTCCTGTATTTCATTATCAG
>Ga0207918_100047_pt1 | contig 29268 bp, 40 predicted proteins | sample DeeseametaMP0440_FD_184211 | JGI IMG/M metagenome (GOLD analysis project Ga0207918, IMG submission 184211) | Marine microbial communities from the Deep Atlantic Ocean - MP0440 (SPAdes) | ecosystem: Environmental > Aquatic > Marine > Oceanic | place: East of Rio de Janeiro, Brazil, South Atlantic... | reverse complement strand
CTAGAAAAGCGTTAGATTGGCTTACACCATTAGAGAAATTTGCTCAGCTTGTTGATTATCATAAGACTTTTCAAACTGTCGCACCTCATGTTTGAATTCGCCCAGATAATGCGAAAACTGAGAATATTTATGATCAAGCTGTTACTAAATATCGTGGTTTAGAAAAAGATTATAGATGGTATTTCTATTGGGCACTTGGACTAACGGTAGCAATTTCGTTAGGGACATTTTTTCTAAAAAAAGTATTAATTCCAGCTTTTCTTGGAAATGTTGAGTTTTGGGTACTTAAGGCTTCAATAATAGTAGTCGGAGTTACTTTAATTACTTATTTTTTAAAGCAATCTACTCATTATCAGCGTCTTGCAGACCAAAACTACCAAACCCAAGTAGAGCTACAAGCATATCCAAGTTTTATGGAAAGCATACCAACTGAAGAGGCCGCTTCGGTACGTAAAGAACTTGCGCTGAAATACTTCGGTCGTGAAATAGATGGAGCTGCTCATAAAGATATGAGTAACCTGATCTCTGACCAATTGAAAAGCACAACAGAAATGGTGAAAGCTGCAACTGATGTGTTGAAAGTTAAGGGGTAAGGTATGGCTGCGAATGTTGATGCTAAAGTAGATTTTACTGCTATTCTGAGTGAAATCATGAAAAGTGAATATGGTTTAGTTTTCATTTGCTCATTACTTTTTATAATTGTTCTAGCTGCATTTTTATACATGTTTGGCAAGTCAGGAATAATTTCACACTTTAAAGTCTACTCTGAATATAGTAATAAAAAATATCTGAGAGAAATTGAGCAAAAAGAAGACCTTTTGAATGATGAAGCATTAAGCGAATTTAAAGGCGATATGGAATACCATATCAAAGTTTCTAAACTTGAAAACTTCTTAAAATTTAAGAACAAAGATATAGATTTACTGAAATATATTATTTCATGCAGGGATTCTCAAAGAGCAATTCGTCTGTACAAAAAAGGCTGTGAGTATTTAGAAAAAGATAAAGAGACAAAAACATATAAGTTAAAACCTAAATATACGAAAGAGAGTATAGAACTCCAAGAAAAGAGAACTCCTTATATGTACTTTGGTATAAATGGTATAGGTGGCCTACCAATTTTTTTAAACCTTATTTCTAGTTTATTTCCAGAGCTTATTTCTTTTAATTTTAATGTACTTGAAAGCATTTCTTTCTTTATAGTCTTTTTTATCATATCGCTAGTGTATACATTCAGAACTTTGAAACCATTTGCCGCGCTTTACTTTTTAGAGATAGAAAAAATAGATGAAAGTCAGCAAGAAAGAAATATTGCTAAGAATCCTGTCTTAGTTAAAGAAAATAAGGTTGGATAAGGAGCGGTAAAATATGATTTACGCTTTGATGTTTGGCTTAGGTATTTGGTGTGCGATCCCAGTACTTATGATTTGGTATTTGCTACTACCGAAAACTTACTTCCTGACTTTTAATGGTGAGACACCTTCACGGATGTCTATTTTTACACACCATTTCTTATCGATCCTTACGCTGTTTATGATTCTCGGTTTAGGCATCGAAACGGCAGTTAAGTATCCTGAAGGCACGATCGCGCCAGTATTCTTCTTATTGTCCATTATTTTAACACTCATATTTTGCGTGTACTTTGGGCGCAATAAAATCAATTTGGGTGATAAGAGAAGAGTATAAAAATAAACGTGAACTGAGTCGGAATTAGACTAAAGAGGGTTAAACAATTTGTATTTTTGTAGATAAAAATAAGTAGCTTAGATACTATTCCCTTGCATTTAAAATTAATAATTAGGGGGAAGTATCATGAGAAATATATCTAAAAAAATCTGTCTAGGTTTAATCCTTTCTGTGGGGTTTGCTTCTATCGCAGATGCAGGGCGTGGACGCCAACCATGCTCAGGTTCTAAGGGTGGAGTTAAACACTGTACCGCAGAAGGAAAATTTATGTGTAGAGATGGTTCAGTTAGCCAGTCTAAAAAGAGATGCACAGGAAGATAATTCTTAAGGAGAATTATGATGGGTTTTAATTTTAGAAAAAGTTTTAAAATTGCACCTGGCGTAAAACTTAATGTATCCAAAAAAGGAATCAGTAGTGTTTCTTTAGGTGGAAAGAGTGCAAGGGTAAATTTAGGAAAGAAAGGAACTAGGACTACAGTCGGTATTCCTAAAACGGGTCTTTCATATTCTTCATATTCGCAGTATGTTCGAAGCAAACCTAAAAGTAAAAGCTCTGTTCATTGGATTTGGATTGGAATTATTGTTTTCTTTATTTTGATTTGGATTTTCTAAAAGCTCTTTACGAGCTTTTAGTTTTATAGATGTAGGAAATATTCTTGGGTAGATAATTCTAAAGTCACCACCATCTTAGTGCCGTAATAATATACGAACACCGCCAGATGATCATACATAAGATAATCAGAAAACTAACTTTCCAGTAGCCATATTTTTCCATGATGACCTCTAAACTTTTAACGATTAATGCTATACTTTCAGACATGATTTGATCCTTAGTTGGTGTAAGGCTTGAATACAGAAACCTCAAAGACTGTGAATCTTTGGGGTTTTGCTTTGTCTGGTGAGTCTATTTTTGAAAGAAGCATTTTTCACGGACTTCAATTTGTTAGAGGGGATAATACAAATTGACTTTTCTTATTTTGGAAATGAGCTTTCAAGTTGAAAACTTGCATTTAATTTATGAAATATAAGAAATAAATACTGATAGAAATACAGCCAATCATAATGCCCATGAGAAAAGGGTAGATCCACATTTAGATCTCCCTTGCTCGCACTTTATCAATACAACGTTCAATCATGCTGTGCTCTTGTTTTAGCAAGCTTTGCATACGAATGTATTGATAGTCCAAAATCATCCATAAAAGAACCAAAGCCACCACAAACAAAACAATAAAAATAATTCCAAAATGAATCATCGGTATAAACTCCGCTTTAACTCTAAATTACTCTGGCAAGCAACACACAAAGTCACTGCACCATACTTTTGACGTTCTGGTGGAATGTCATTCCCACATTCTTCACACTCAGAAAGTGAAGGCTGTGAATAGTCCTTAGGTTGGATACGAACCTGTTCTAGCTGGCGTTGTTGAGCGATATCTATAATATCAGCCATGACGACTCCGAAGCTGGCGTGCGTCATGGTTAATGATGTTTCTTGCAAGCGCACATTGTGAAAGAGGAAGCTTGATAGCGGGGTTAGGTGTAGCTGATGGGGAAATCGTGGCAGCCCATTCCAAATGAGCCCGACCAGTCCAACCACATTCAAGGTTTTGGCACTGTCCATAAAGTGTTTTTAAAAGCGGATTTTCAACTTGAGAATGCCGAATAATCACTTTAGATCCGCAGTGCGGACAAGCATTCTGATTTCTTGTATTTGCCATACGTGACCTGTTCTCGGTTTATCGTACTTATTGTATAATAAAAGTATTATATATGGTGATTTAATGTTGATTTATGTACGAAATATCGTTATTTTAATTAGACCCTCTTGATAGCTGCTCAGTGAATAACTGGCAGCTTTTTTTATTTTTCGCCTTTGGCTTTTTGAATACGAGCCCACTCCCGATTTAATGCCACTTGAGCCGTCTTTTTACTCTTATAAGTGCGTACCAATATCAAAGGCTGGCTTTGGTCACCTACCGTCATAAGCTGAGGTTTAGGCTTTGCCGAATACCATGTTTTTACACCAGTATAGGTTTTATAGTTTTTCGCTTTTCTTTGCCCTGAACCTGTCTTGGTCTTTTTCTCTTGCTCAATTTTAGTCGTGTCATCAAACAGTATGGAAACATCGTCAGCATTAGGCAGTTGTACCTCTAGCTCTATACGTGTGGTATAGCCTGAAGATTCGTTTAAGTCATGGGTAATGGTTTTGCCTAGCCAAACGATTTCATCGATCTGAGCCTTTAAACCCACAAATGAAAACTCTTGCTCCGGGAGTAAATCGGGTCGACCTTTGGCCAAGGTATAAGACAAAGATTGCTCAGCCCGTTTACATCGTTTTAATTCAGCTAAAGCGGCCAGTTCGGCTGTTTTCTTGTCACGGTGAATAAAGCGAATTTCTTTAGGGTTATCCGTATGACTACCGACAATCACATACAGCTTTTCACCCTTTTTCGGGCTGTGATAATAGGCTTTTACACACTCCACTTTGTCATGACTTTGCCCATAAGAATATGAGTGTTGGTCACCGTCAGATCTGACCAGTTCAACTGCAGGTAGGTCGAGCCCTGAACTGGTCTGTGCCTCACCAATGGGAAGTAAAAGAAGGGTATTGTTTTTGACTGTTGCAATCGCATCGTGTTCATCGGCTATGCGGGTCATGATATTGGCATCGGAGTCATTCTGGTCGATATGTGAAACCTTACGACTGCTTAAACTGCTGTGTACCATCACTTTTAAACCATAGTCAAAGGCCAATGCCTGGAAAATTTCTGCTATGGTCTGTTGGTGGAACGATCGCTCTCGCTTTTGACGAAATGCTTCTGCAAGGTCGGTACTTTCAGCCGATATTCTCAGAACATCTGGGGCACCAGAATGTGAACCGCCCGTGACCAAATAAGACCCTTTATACATCAGGCCCGTGTCCGACCAACCGAGCCAAACTTTCATTTCTGCACCGACAGAAGGAATTTCGAGCGCGTTGTCACTGTCGTCTAAAGTGAGGTCGACACTATCTGCCACCATTCCTCGGTTGTCTTGCAAACTCAGTCCAACGAGACGCGATGCCAAAGTCGATGAAATATCAATATCATTCACGGTAATGCGGTAAATAGCATGCGGATAGTTATTGAGGCTTGTATATTGCTCAGTGTTAGAGGGCATAAAACTCATAAAATGAGACCCCCAAGACTTAACAATGCCTGACCTGTAGCACCCAACAGTTTCTTGGTAGTGTCTTCGGTGATGATTAAAGAGACGCTAAACGTAATTTTTCGGGTACCGCCATTATGGAAAAAGTTGGAACGGGTTTCCTGAACGTCCTTAATAATCACCAACCCATAAATCTTTCCAGTCCCTTCAATTAAAATGTACTGCTTACCTGTGTCACCCATGTTGCGTAGCATATCGAGCGAGTTTTGGTAGCCCGTAATTTCAGGATAAATTACACCGGATAAATTGATGGTTTCTTCATCTTTTCCAGTGAACTGATAGGCAGGGGTATTGCCCACACGGCTGTTACTTGGATGTCGCCAAGCCGTTGAGCGCTGTAGCTCTTGATAAGATGCGGTCGAGAGTTGAAATACGAATAAACCAAGTGCCATCATCATGTGTCTTACTCCCGATCTGTCAACATACGACGGATCAGCGCACTGCGTTCCCGATCGCGCTGGGCTAAAGCTTGGCGTACTTCATTGGCAGCGTTGTGTAAAACACCTTTACCGCTGTTGTCGATGTGAATCTGAATATTGTCGCTATTATGAATCGTGATATTCCTATGGTTTTGAATAGGCGTTGCTCTCTGAAATTTGGGTGCATTTTGATTCCAAGCATCGTGGCCACTCATCGATTTTGATGGTTGGGTATTTCCCTTTGAGGCGCTTGCACCTATCAAAGGTTGTTTGGTGCCTGAGCCCACTGTTGGCATAGCACTATCAAAGACGCCAAGCGTTTGCCGATACTGACTCTGTAGGGCAGGTGTGCGGTTATTCAGTCCTACACCTATACCATCGACAATATGACCGCCCATGCCTGCCATGACACGGCTCGGAGAGTGAATATCCATTTTCTTCCGCATAAAGTCGGGCATGAAATTGGTGACTTGTGACCAAATACTTTGCAGCCCAGGGAACATTGATTTAATTCCGTTGATTAAACCTTTCACCAACATGCTACCAAAGCCAGTGAATTTAGCGGGAAGCTCTATGCCAAACCAAGAAAGGACTTTGGCAAATATAGAATAGAACAAACCTAATGGTGACCAGTTTAGGATGAGTGCACTTACACCTAAAATCCCACCACTAAAAGCGGTTTTGATGGTTGACCAAACGTATTTAAAGAAACCTGAAATTGGCTCCCAATTGCGGTAGATGAGATAGGCAGCACCTGCTACCGCAGCGACTACCCCTAAAATAACTAAACCGACAGGGGAGAAAATTGCACCTAAGGCACCAAAACCAATCCCTAAAGCGCCGAATGTCATTTTTAAAATAGCTAACGGCCCTAGCAAGGTCACAATACCCAGCACAAGCGCTGATATACCACCCAGTAAAACAATGCCTGCGACTGCCACTTTGGTGAGGGTTGCAGCAAGTGCTGGATTTTCTTTTGCCCAGTTACGGACGTCATTGGTAAACGTACGTACTTTGAGGATTAAACTATTTAGTGGTGGCAGTAGGACGTTACCGATATCGATACCTAATGCAGCCACGCCATTTTTTAATAATTTGATATTGTTCGCCGACGTTGCTGCACGTGCTGCATACTCTTTTTCCATGGAGCCGGCATACTGGCTTTTATCTGCTACCAAGCCCAGATTCTTCTCAAGGGCGCTCATGTTGGTGAGCAGCGGTGCGATCGCACTCAATGACTCTTTACCAAATAAATCTGAAAGAACGGAAGCCTGTTTGTATTTGTCTAAGGCAGCAATCTGCTTTAACACCATGAGAGTCGTCCCGTTGGCATCTTTTTGCATGTCTTTTGCGACTTTGCCATAGTCCAAACCAAGCTCTTTATAGGCTGAGATTTGCCCCTTAGTTGCAGACTCGCCCGCAACCAAGGCCAACATAGTATTTTTAATACCAGTCGCAGCAATTTCCTCTTGAATACCCATACCTCGTAAGGTCGCACCTAACGCGGCAATACTAGAGGCAGCAAAGCCTCCGACTTCACCAAGGGGTCCAATCCTTTGTACAATTTCTAAAATGCCTTTGGCTGCTGCTGGGGTATTGTTGCCTAAGTAGTTAATTTGGTCGGCTAGGGTGGTTACTTGTGCCTGTGACATCCGAAAAGCTGTTCGTAGTTCAGCCATCGACTGACCAGATTCTTCAGCCGAAATATCGAAGGCTACACCCATTTTTACAGCCGTTTCAGCAAAGGTGGTGAGCTCCTTACTTGCAATACCGGACTGCGCACCAGCGGCGACAATCGCAGCAATGTCCTTGGCTGCCATAGGCAAACGAGTCGACATTTCAACAATTTCATTATTAATGGATTTGAACTCAGCTTCGGTACCGTTAAAGACCTTTTTGACATCGGCTAGAGAGGACTCATAATCGATGGCCAGTTTTACGGGCACAGTCATGGCTGCCGTGCCAACACCTGCCACCATTAAGCCTTTTTTGGCGAAGTCTGAACCTTTTTGTAGGATGGCTTGGGTTTTGGCAAAACGCTCTTGCGCCTTACTGTTTTTATCCAAGGCATCACGACGTTTATTCAACTCCATGGTGGTGAGGTGGATTTTATTTTTAAGCGCACTTTCTTCGTCAGTGAGCTGTTCTACACCTCTGGATAGTTTGTCGACATTGAGTCCAGCTTTTTGCAAAGTTTGGATATGGTTTTGCAATTCGTTACGTTGGGTGGTTTCAGTACTCTTGAGCCGGCGAATCCCTTGTTCGAGGTTTTTAATTTTGTTGAGTTGAGTCTCGGTTAAGGTGTTACCGTTTTTCTGTAAGCTTTGTAGTTGCTTTAATTCACTCCGATACTCTGCCGTTTTATTGGCTGTAGCCTCTAAGGCAGTTTGCGTTTCCTTATAGCGGTTGATATGGCCTTGTTGATCCTGAAGCGCTTTAAGCTCAGTACGCGTTTTTTTAAAGGCGGTACCGAGGTTCTGTGAGCCACCAATAATCGCCTTCATGGGGCCAGACATATTGTCCTTTGCGTCAAAAAAAACGCGTAAATTTAAGGTCGACATTGGTGGGAATACCTTCACTCGTTGGTTTGATTACGCTCTAAAGCTTTTTGGTGCCACATAAATAATTCGCTGAGGCTCATTTCTGCGAAGTCGCGTGGTGACCAGTGGAAGACCAAAGCTATGTTGGCCATGACATCGGGAATACTGTCTATAATTGGATATCGGTCGCTGCACGTTGCGACTTCGGCATCAAAAAATAGATGATGTGACCTGCAATTTGACCAAGATCAACTGGGTCTAAAAGGGGCATTGCTTCACGTGGGATTTGTGGCCATACACATTTGGGAATGATTTGGCAGAGTGCATTTACATCGGAACGGTAAATGTCCTGGAGGGAGAGTCCAGAAAGTGCGACCGTACCTGGCTTACGAATCATAATTTCCGAAATGGTTTGTCCACCAACTTGAATTGGTGTTTCAAGGGTGTATTGGGCTTCGTTTGGGTTTTTGATTACTTCGAGGTTTTCTGCTTGTTGTTGCATATTCATCGCGTTTGAATTCCTAAGTTTAAAAAAGACCTACTGCATAAAATTGTGCAGTAGGTCGGGCATTACAGACCGCAGGCTTTACGCTGTGCTTCTAAACGATCGACACCGTTGACGATTTCTTTCATGGCCAAAGTATCGATTTCAATTTCTTTATTGCCGTTGACCGTAAGCTTGTAATAGGTCCATTTGGTTTTAATGGTTTGTTCAGTGTCATCACCAGGCTTTTGGGTACCCATACTGATTTCTTCATGACGACCACGAATCACAACTTCGACAGGAGTGACTGCACCTGTGTCGTCTTGTTGATATGCACCAGCGAAGCGTAGTAAGACGCCAGAGGCAGAGGTAATGCCGAACTGACGTAGTGATGTCAGATTGAGACCTCCGATTTTCCATTCAAAATCGATAGAGTCTTCAGACATACCTTGGTCGATGGCAACAGGGCCATTCATACCACCACCTCGCCAGTTCTCGAAGTTACGTCCTAAGGTTGGAAGCGTACATTCCGCAACTTCACCGACCAATGATTCAGCATCATTGAATAGGTTCATGTTTTTAAGTTTGTTTGGTAATCCCATGTGTGTTTACTCAAATAGGGGGAGGACAAATCACAGCTTTATGCTGTGATTCGTGCGCCAAAATCTGCGAGGTAGTCGTCTGTGATCATTTGGTAGAAGCCAAGATCTTCAAGTGGTGGAACTGGACCGTAGTCATAAGAGAGGCGGAATTTTCCTGCTTTTAAATTTTCTACAGGGTTCTTTGTCTCGTCATACCAAGCTTCACCACCCATGAGGTAGCCGTTATTGGTTAGGTCACTGAGTTTGGCGCGAATGCCCTCAATGAGGTCGCTGGCCAGTGATGGATGAAGTGGTTTATCGACTGCCCACATATGCGCTTCAGCAACCGTGTCAGCAATGATTTGAGCCGTGCGTGTGTAGTTCTCGAAAGGAAATAGTCCTTCCGCGTCGCAGGTACGAGAGCCCCAAAAGCGAAAGCCATCTTCACGAATGAGCGTAGTAATGCCATTTGAGTTGAGATAGTCGGCATCTGTGCCAGTTTGCTGTAGATCCCACCAGACATCTTTACTAATACCAACAACACCACTGACCGCGACATTGGAAATAACTTTGTGCCAACCTGTTAAATTGTCAATTTTGGCACGTAGCCCCAGTGCATAAGCTACAGGGGAGATAGCTTCATTTTGCGAAGTCTCGGTATTGAAATGAATGAACTGAGGCCAGATCAGCATGAGTTCTCGTGCAGCAAACGATTCACGATAAGCCACAACTTCTTCTTTGGTTCCGCAGCCATAAGCATAGGCATAAGCGAAAGCACGTAGCTTTTGTGCAGTGCTCGCCAGTGCTGTCGTTACTGCTTGGGTATCAAGTCCTGGTGCACCAATTAAACGAGGAGTCACACCCAGTTTTGCTTTTGCCGTGAGTAGGGCTTTTAAGCCTGTGTATTGACCTGAAGCTGTTGTAGTTCCAATGACAAGTGAACTTTGTTCTGCTTCTGTCTCAGCGCTATCCACACGGACAACTACAACCGTTGTATTGGTTTGGTCGACGATCGCTTGTAGCGACGACTTTAAGGTACCTAACTTTCCTGCTTTACCAATCACGCTTTGGATATTGGTGATGAGGATAGGTGTATTGAGTGGAAAGGAGGTAGCATCCGCATCTGAAGCGGTTGCAATCAAACCGATAATACTGGTGGCCACTGTACGGATCGAACGCGTACCGTTATTGACCTCTGCAACACGGACACCGTGGTGATATTCATCTAATGCCATAGGGCAACCTTTTGTTGATGTTCTAGTTCATCAAAAGGCTTACATACAAAACCCCACGTTTTAAGCGCGAGGTTTTGTAAGAGGGTATGCTACAAATTGGAGTTTATTAAAGACAGAACATCAGGATTGTTTTTCAAAAATTCAGCCAGTTTTTCTTCTGGTGTTTCCACTTGCTGAACTTCAGGCTTTTGGATCAGTTCCCATTTGAAACCATTCCAACGTGGCCATTGTTCTTCAGACCATTCAGAAGGTGGTGCTATCTCGACACAACCTGCAGGGATAGCAAATACACCAGGTTCAAGTGGTGACTCATTGGCTATTGTCTCTCCAACAAATAAACCTGAATAATTGGTTTGATACACGGTAATCTGATTCATGTTTCATTCCTTAATAGCGGATACAGGCAAGCCATGCGATGTTACGTGGTCTGTTTTCATTTGCAGTGGGTACAACACGCGATGCATCAAATGTTGCTGTGAGTAAGCCCCAATTTTCACCTGTTGAAATTCTTCCAGCCGCTTTTTCACTTAGAGAAAAAGCGCCAGTATATGAAGATGCGGGCACTCTTGCACCTGACCCACCAGGTGTGTCACCTGTAATGTTTCGAATTGCATCACCTTGTTTGCTGCCGATTAAACGACCAACATCAATACCACGTCCATCATCTGCATAACGTGGAAACTCTGCACGTGCATCAGGCACGTTAAAAGTATTTACGCCATCGCCAGCACCATAATAAATACCGATTGCAGCAAATAGATCTGCATAAGCAGTCCGAGAATAAGCTGCACCATTACATTTTAATAATCGGTAACCAGTCGGGATATTTTGTGAAGCCAAAGTGATAACAGTACCAGGTGGACAGTCATTGTATCTCGCCTCATCCGAACTCATGACACCTAAGTTCTGGCGTGCTAAAGGTTTATTTAAGATGTCGGAAAGGTTATTTTTTTGAGCCAAAGGATAAGGTGCAGCTCCTAAAGGTTCATTTTGAACAATCAGGATTTTGGCCCCAGCATAAGCCTTACCCAAAGTAATTTGCGTATTTGAGGTTGCAAGCCAACCATTGGCACCAACTTTGTTGGTAATACGTTCGCCATTAATGTACACCGCTGCACCACGGGTAGTCGTGCTAGTGAGATCTACAATAGTTTGGTTAGCAACTAGCGATTGCTCTTCTTCAACTGTATTAACAAAGACGTCCGCATTAGAAGCATCATCCCACTCTATGTCTCCTTCAATGTTCGATTTTTTCTTCAGAACTTGACCAATCGTTCCACCCGGGAAAAAATATGCTGTTGTCAAAGTATTCATGATCCAACTGTGTGTCGCAGTAACCACGTTGGGATCAATTTTTAACTCAATACTGTCACTGTTACTCACAACAAATGGAATGCGATATGCAGAGTCACTGAATGCACCATCACTTAAAGATGGTTTATGTACTTCAGGTGTATTACCAATCATGAGCATATTGCCATTTCTGTCAAATACAGCAATTTCACGAACGACAAAACTCGTTGTTTCAACGGGAATAATTAACTCTGCAGTGAATAAATTTTCATTTTCTGGATCTTGGTATATTCGGTTGACTGGTGCACGAAACCGTTCACGTTTTAATTGTTTCATCGTCGGATTGGGTATGATTTCATTACCGTTTCCATCACCAACAGCCATATGGGTGATTTCAATTTTTGAACCCGTAGCCTCGGCACTTGCTAATAGCTGCAGACCTATTGTTGTATGAATAGTTTTATATAACATTCTAAAAATTCTCCAATCTTATAATTCCACAATGTTCAGGTCATGCAGGATAATTTGGTGTTTCGGGTTTCGGAGGGCGAGTTGGATTGACTGGTAATCCAGGAATAGGAGTACCTGTAATTTCACTTTGTCTTGTTTGACTCATATAAGCTTTATCTGCAAGCCAAAACCGTTTAAGCGTGTCTTCTGGCAGTACAACTAAGCCATCTCGCATGATTTGGTTATATGCCCAGATATATTGCTTTGCGACGTTGTACTCTTTACCAAGATAGGCACTACCCATAATGGCTTGCCAAACCTTAGGGCCATCATTGATTAAGTCATATTCAGGGTTTACTAGCTTTCCTAAGAAATTATCAGGAACAAATCCTGCTAAGTAATGTACTAAGTCCGCTGGATATCCCAATTCATCAATTGCTGAGGTAAATCCCCGAAGCGCTTTATTAAACTCTCCGACGATCAACCAATCGTATGTTTCAGTTTGAATGAAATCCAAATTCGGATAACGATAATGTTCAATTGGATAATTCATGATTGAAGCAATGCCACTACCTTCACCTAAGATGCTTGGTAAAAAGAAAAGTGTGGAGACCTGAGCCTTAGGATAATAATCCCTGACTACTGCGCGTATGCGACGCACGGAGTTGCCCAGCTCCTCTTGCAAGAAAAGCAAATATTCTTGTTCTGTCGCCCCTGAAACATCACTCATCCGATCGGCAATTTCTGGTGCATACAAACCTGTTTCGTTATTAAATTCAACCTTTGTTGGATAGTCATAAATACACGGTTTATCATTGGGATTAATCCACCACCACGGCTCACCTACTTGCATGTAAGGAGTATGACCTTCATTATTTAAAATGCCTGCAAACTCGATAAAGACTTGTTGTAGCCAATTCATTGCTTCAGGAATACAGGGACTCAGCAAATAACTAGGGGGTTCATAACCTGTATATGCATAATTGTTATCCCAATCCCGCTGCGTCCAACTAAGCTCTGCTGCTTCACTATAAATCTCGTATGAAATAGAAAAAATCATTTTCATGAAATGTTTATGTGCTGCACGGGCAAAATGGGTATGCCAAATTGTTGCTTCTCGGTTCAAGTAAGAGTCGAATTGGTCGTCACCCGGACCGCGTCTGACGATAAACCGCTGTTGTTCTATATCCCAACGGGAATCATAAAAATGAGACATTCCACAATAGTGATTAATAAAACCTCGATAACCTAAGTCATAGCAGTTTTTTATCAAGCGAGCTGGGTTCACATTGTAGCTATCGTCATAGCCAGTACACATGCCTAAAGTATGTTGTGGAATACTTAAAGATTTACGCTTATACGTGCTATTGCTTCCAGTACATCGAATCTTGCTAACATGCAATTCACCTTGTTGTGGTCGCTCCAAAGGATCACTTAACTCAGCATTAAATCCATGGGTTAAACATCCAATAAAGATACGGTGAATGTCTTCTTTCGGAAATGGAATGTTCTGCTCATAACCACTGACTACAGTGTTCCAATCAATCGTGATATCGGCATGGGTTGCTGTTAAAGTTACTGGATCAGCAAGATTTGCTAATCGTAAATAGTAAGGTGATTGGCCTGTTTCGCTATCGTCATTAACAATAATCGTCATGACTAACCCGAGATGTTCATTATCAATTGCAGGCACATCACCTGAAGTATCGATAGAAAAAGATAAAGTACAGTTTCTAAAATCACCTTTTGTTTCATAGGCCAAATATGGGTGCATCGCTTGATCTTCACTAAAGAAAATAGCTGCAGCGAAATCGTTTTGACGTCGTGAAGTAAAATAGACATCAAAAGCATCTTCAGCCTCACCCACAAGGCAGAAGGACATACTTCGTGGCCCATCAATTGTCCAGCAGTCGGCGGAAAAACGAGGGATGGTACTTTCAATGATATGAAAAGCTTCTTGAGTGGAATCTTGGCCTAAATAGTTGCTTATCTCTGTTATTTGATCTTTCAAAAAAAGAGTTCGATTTCCTAGTGCTTTTGCTTGTTCATTCATGTTGCCATTAATGCCGCCCAAAGCTAATTCATTTTTTTCAAGTAAACGAATTGGGGACCACTCTGATTTACTGATTATTTCACTCACTTAAATTGACTCCATTTAATCTATAACTGCCGTCGAGTAACCAAGTACCATCTAAATACAATCCACCTGCGGCCTGAGCGAACTCAATTTCTTGGCCAGTAATAACGGCCGCTGCTGTGTAAATACTCGAAGTACTTTCAAGAACGAGTGATATTCCAGTAAGGTGAGAACGTAAATTTTTATAAGTACGGACAACTTTCGTTAACTCTTTAAAATCAAACTTACTGATATTATTTTGACTAGTCTTAATAAAAATATTGAATGTATAAGGCTTACCTTGTGGCACCATGTTGAACCATTCTTGTACGACAATTGGAAACCCCAATGAATTAAGCGCGCCATCTAACGATCCAATCGTACCTTTAATACTATGGTTCTTCAGGGAGGTTTGTATGACTTGCCGCTTTTGAATTTCGGTCCAATCTTTATTCCATACATCAACTGAACGTTCCCATGCTAACCATGGCAAAACTTCAACTGGTGCATTCAGTGGATCATTAAAGCTGCGTATATTTACTTCAATATTTGAAACACGTGAAAATGCACTTTCAAAATTCATTTCAAATTTAGTGGAGTTTGGGGGCAGTAATTTACTCATGTGTCCACCTTTGAAATATTAATGCTGGTGCAATACGCAACTTGGCCGATTGAAGTATCGATATTGCTTGCAGGTGAAATCAAATTGACACGGCTGACACCTGCTTGGTGGAGTGCTTGGTAAATCCCAGACAATGAAACGCCATCATTAAATGAATGGACTTTTTGGATATATTCTTCTGTGGCTTTATAGCAACTGTTCAAAACGATAGTTTCATCTGGACCTTCATCAATATAAATTTCTGCTTCAATGATGTAATTGATAATAGATGCCGAATAAATAATAGGACGATCTGTCAAAGGGCGAACTGATTTAGCATTCAAAGCTGTATTCACAACATTTAAAAGGTCTTCTGATGCAGTACCATTGCCTTCAGTAGAAAGCACATAGATATTACAAATACCCATTGGGTTTTGGTTTTCATCTAATGGCGCATAAGGATAAATGTCTTTAACCCGTACATCGGCGTTGAGGCCATGGAAAATGTATGAACCTTCACTACCAGCAGTAGTTTGGCCTTCAGGTGCAAGTTGCACACGCTTACGGAGTGATGCATCAGTTTCGTATATAGCTTTTGTTGTTGAGGTTTCAGCAGTAATTAATTGGCGTTTTAGATTTTTTTCAGCAGCTTTATGTTCAAGGTCTATTCCTGAAGAATATGCAAGTAATACGGCTTTAGCCGAATCATTGACATGCTGACGTACAATCATTTCTCGAAATGCAAAGACTTCTGCTAGTTTGTAAGCAGGATCAGATTCACGAAGTCGTGTATAAGAAATACCAAGGGCATCCATACGACGATAATATTCTTGTAGTCCAGCATCTAAAATTGTTTCGTAGTTTATTTGCTCTACAACTGTTGGTTCAGGTAGTTGAGATAGATCAATTGCATTAGTCGATTGAGTCATGTTGAAGCGCCCATTGTTAATGGAATTGATAATTTATTGATGTCTGAAGAACCAACAATTTGCATTTCTAGATCCAATTGGAAACGGCTATTTTCTGCCTTAGAAAAATGAGCATTGATCAGTTTGATTCGGTCTTCCCAAGTCAAAATGGCTGTAGCACTTGCGGCCATCACTTGAAGGCGGACAGCATCATTAAAGGGTTGATCGAGCAATTTAAAAATCATAGAACCGTATTCACGACGCATCACTCGGCTGCCAATGGGCGTAAATAAAATGTCTTGAATGGATTGTTTAATGTGAGGAATGACCTCGAGGCTTTGACCAGTTTCACGTGACATCATGCTTTTGACACTCCTGTATCTGATCCACCAGATTGAACCCCACTATGCTTGTGGTTTTTAAGACTAATGCTTCCGGCATTCACATCAGATTCTGTACTGAAGTTGCCAGTAGAGTGACTGCTACCTTGGATCAATTGGCTGCCACCTACTGTATTATTTCCAGTCATGGCAGTACTGCCATTGACCTGTAAATTACCGTTAATGGAGGTATCGCCATTGATCGTGATACCTCCAGATGCAGTAAGAATGGCCGTTCCTCCATTGGGGAGGATGGCTTGTAATGAATGATTAGCAGTGTCATAGCTGATCATGGCCCCATCCTCATAGACTCTTAATTTAATATTTGGGTTCAATGATGGAGTCGGAAAAGATTCATTGTTTAAACCAACCAAAACAATGCCGAGGGCAAGCTCACCAGTTGGGCTGAAGACGACACATTCCTCATTGATGCTAGGTAAGTCATGACTTAGGTCTGCACCTGCGCGTAAATTAAATAGACGTAATTCATCGGTCACGATATCGCCGAGGTCGACTGTGACGGTATGAAAAGGTTTAGCAGGGGTAACGCTTTTAATTCGTCCTAAACGGATCAAATTTTCTAAGCGGCGATGGATTTCAGCACTCATGTGCCTACTTTGCGTTAAGGGTTCAAAGCTTGCATTAATGGCAATTTGTAAGAGGGGATATTACAAATAGAGAGACTTCATTTTGCTCTAAGATTTAGGGCTTTAAATGCCTCATGACTGAGTCTTCAATCATTTGAATATCAGTTGGAGCAAACCCCAACAATTCACGTTTGGGATAGGTAATGGATGGCCCATTTTTACTGACACGGGCACGTAAACCATCTTGGTGGATACGAGCTACAAAAACGACATTACTCAGAAAACCAACGCTTACCATCTCGGCATTTGAAAAATTTCTAAAATAACGCTGCGATCGGAGTTTGGTGAACATTTTACGACGAATTCTTTTGCCTTCGCGTAAACGTCTCGGAGCAAAGCTTGAGCCATCTGGGCCAACTTGTGCCGCAATACGTTGCTGTTGGCTTTTTCTTAAATCTGCTCCAACCTTTTTATTCAGCTTCGTCATTTCAGCATCGCTGAGTTTATTCAGCATCGGCGTTAGGTATTTGACCAAATCGTCTAAGTTATCACGCATGGCTTGACCCTTATGGTTTCTTCGCTAAAGGCATTTCGAGTGCGACTATATTTAAAGTTTCAACACTGGTCCACGTTGCTAAGAGGTTGCCTTGATCATCTAGCAATTCGCATTCGGTTGCAGGTGAAGCGGGTTGGTACTGAGGTTCTTCGGGATAAGAAAAGTTGTAGCCACCATGCTCTTGCAGTTGAATAATCACACGTTCTGTCAGTTCTAATTCAAACATGACATCGACTTTATCGTTATCAATAAATTCAGCCTCGAACTTCACAGCATCTTTGTTTTTATCTAAATTGGCGAGTAACTCTGATTGGTGTACGCGAATCCATTGAAACAGTAAGAAGGCAATCAGGTCAGCATCACCTGTAAAGTCTTGAATGACAAACTTCACAGGTGAAATACTTTCCATGCCGTAGCCATTTGCAAGCGTAGTACGATAACGACCGCTTTCAATATGCATGCTGAGCTTATCTGGGTTGTCCTGGAGGAACTTCAGATGACTCACCAAATGTTCGCGCAGACTAATCGGCTTTTTCATGCAGTTTTTCTCTGGTAGTTTGGATCGAGGCGATTCATCACTCGAAGGAACTTGCTGTCATAGCCCAGCTTTTTATAGTTGCGACCGTTATATAAGCTAAAGACTGCATCCCAATTCTCTTGGCGTAATGCTTCTAGCAAAGTCCATTTTTTCCCAGCGACCGTTCCCGACTTAAATTCACAAAAGCGGAGAAAGGCTTCAAACTGTAGGCTTTCACTTTGATAATGCTGCTCTACAAATTCCTGAACAGAGGAATAACCGAGGTCTTTCCAGTTTTCGCCCATCAATTGAAAGCGCCCCCATGAAGCCGACATCAGAGCAGAGTCTTCATCAATTTGCTTTGCTAAAGCTAACCGTGTGTATTCGGCAGCATTGCCGTGGTACCCACCTGTTTGGGTATTTATCACATTGGGATATTGGCTCATCATTTTGTCTGCAAAAGCTTTGCCACGTTTCTGGCTGAGGTAGAAATACATACGGTGACGTTCAAACAGAATCTTCGGTCGACCATCAGGCAAATACCCTTCGCCTTGTGTTTCAACTTCGGCAATCGCACGAATCACAATTTCAGGGACATCAAGCCGTTTTGCACCAATCGTTAAGTCCGCATCTTTTAGATGTTTAGATAGGTCCAGACCTTTGAGGGCATTCAATGTGGTATTCCCGACAATGCCATCCACTTTAATGTCCATCTTCTTCTGGAATTGAATCACGGCATATTCAGTACTTTCACCAAAGTGGCCATCGATAGATAGAGGTTTATTATTTTTACCTTTCATGCCATTTTTAATCAGAAGTTGCTGTAGCTCAGAAACGGCTGAACCCTTAGCTCCAAATTTAAGTAGCTTCATGATGGACTCCAAATTAGTTTGGCCACATTTCCTCTGCTGCGAAGCACGATGACAGCAAGAAGCAGTGCAAAGATGGCATCCCATAGGGTGACGGGATCTTTAAAGAAGAGAATGTGAACCGACTGCCCAAGAAAAGAGGCAATAAGCAATGTTGCCAGCCATGAGTAACCACGATGGAAAGCGGTTTCTTTAGGGCTATAACAAGCAATGCGGATACCGCAAATCAGATAGGCCAAAACAGCGATAAATTGAAATAAGAATTCGATCATGAGGCACCTCCACCTCTAAAAGTCTTCCAAATGTCAGACAGTTTGGATGTCTTCACCCAATCAACTGCTTTAATCAAAATGAAAAGTGAAAATGTGGATGCAATAAGCGCTGCTGTCGCATCGCTGGTGATAAAAGTTCGGCTGGTAATTTCAGATGCAAGCAAATAGCCAATACCCGTTGAAAGCAGCATCGTGCGTAAGCGCTGCCAAGCAGATAAATCTTTTTCATAGGTGGCAATAAATGCTGCACCTAAAACAGCGCCGAGTAGGGCATTACCATTAATAAAAGGCAGGATGGAAACGGCACTTAAACTGATAGCTGTTGCCGTTGTGGTTGTCGTGGTAGGTTCAGGCATGCTTAATCCCATAAATTAATTGTTTTTGTCATCTGCTGTTGGGCGGGGATATCAGGCAAAACAACCTCAGTGCCAAGCACCAGTATTGGACCTTGTTCAGCCAAAGCCGGGTTGCTTTCCAACACTGTCTCAGTAACACCAGCGGTTCGACCGTAATAGCGCCAGCAGATCAGATCAATCGTGTCCCCCTGAACGGACTTCACTGTTTTCATATCAATTCCACGGTACAGCGACTGGTACCAAGCAAGTCACGAATCGCCCAACGCAAGTTACGTCGATGTTCATCAATGGTCGGTGACAATTCTTCAGCCCGTTTCTGGCCATCACCTGTGCTGTCATAGCTTCGATATTTTTCATTAATGTCCGCTGCGATCGCAGAATGAATTGCACGTAAATACAGAAGTTCAGTATTGGGCTTTCCATCGATGGTCGAAGTTGCGAGCTCACTTAGTGCCGATGCTTTAAATTTGAGCGAGCGTAGTTGCTCATTGATTTCTAACATGGCTGCAATCGCGGCATCTTTTAGACGAGGGTTGGAAATGCTGCCATCTAAACGCACAGATTCCCGGATCAGATTCAATTGAAGATTGGGAAAGAACCCATCATTGCTAATCGACTCATCTGGCATGGTTGTAGGTGCATTAAAGCTAAAACCAGTCATAGTCATATCCTAGGTGGTCGGTGGATGATGGTTCAGAACAACAACTTAAAAGTTTTGTCATCCCCATCATGCCGACCAGGTGCGGGGGGCACAGGTTAAGAAGATGCAGCAGCTTGCTGTTCTTCTAATTGTTTGGCCAAGAGCTTTTCAGCACGATCAAGGTCTTGTTTACAGCCGACGTTGTCTTTCTTGGCAATCGCTTTTTTCATGTACTCAATTGCAGGTACATAATTGTCTTCAGACAGAAAAACTTTCCCAATTGCGCAGTACAACTTGGCGCGAATAGGATCATGTAAGTCAAAACCTTCAGTAAGTTTTTCAGCATCAAGCAAAGTATTTAAATCAAATACTTCGCTTGCTTTCAGCTTGGTCAATGCAGCATTAGCAATTTCTTCAGCCACAATACTTGGAGTGTCCCGGCTAAAAGAGTCAGGCATATCTAATCCGTGTTCTAAAGCAAACACAGCAATCTTTAAGCCTTCATGGAACATGCCAGCATCAAAACACCACAGCATGATGGTGGTGACAACTTCGTCGTCCACCTTTTGATTGGCCGCCAAAATACCTTCGACATAAGGTTGGTATTTTGGAATCAGTTTGCCTTTAGCTTCAGCACGGCTTTCATCTGATTTGATATGTGAAAGCAGTGATTTATCATTTTTCAGTTCCGCCAACTGGAGTTGATAGATCGATGCATCATGGCGGGTTGCTCCAAAGGCATCCGCCTTGGCAGATTTCTCTGCCAAAACGCGAAGAAAGTGGTTACGTGCGTGATTCATTTGTCACCTACAGAACTTCGATGTTTTCAACCAAAGCCACTTTTTCATAGGCTTCGATCACGTAGTCTTCGTTGCTCGATTGATAGTCTGCAACACGGTTTTTCTCAGGTTCTTCACGAATGAAGCGACGTTTGCCACCTTCTTGGTAGTAAATTGACAAATTGTCGAGAGAGGTGATCAGGAACGTGTTATCTGGGAAGAAGGGAACGCGAACGGCAGGTAAGCCACCAATTTGCTTTTGACCTACCAAAACCTGACCTGCAAGCGTGTTTTGGTTGTCTTGATCTTGGTTCAAAATGGCAAAGTTCTTATCGTTCAATAGAGAACGACCGCAGATCACTACTAGATCCGTCGCATCCTGGTGAACTTCATCAATCAAGCTATCAACAGCTTGCTTCACTAAGGCATCCAAGTTTTTATAGTCACCTGTAGAGCCCACAGTAATTTTGCCTGAGCCTTGTACGACCTCGGTCATATTGCGTTCAGGGCTGCGGGTACGAATTTTATATAGCCAGCCTTCGTTTACATCTTGCAGCAATGGATTGGTGTTGCGGTTGGTGGTTGTTGCGATGCTTGTACCGTTCCAGCCAATCATAATGCGGTCTAAGCCAATCGCTTTGGCACAAGCACCTGCCCATTTTTCAGGGAAGTCGGCAAACTTTGCCCAGGCATCGATTTTTGAATAGAGTAAGGCAATGTCGAAGTCTGTTTTTTGACAGGCATAGGTGTTAGCCGTTAGACCTGTCGGATCGGATGGATTACGTTTGGCATCACCTGTGGTATCAGTACGACCAGCAATGGTGCTATTTACAGAAAGACCAATGGCTTGACCAGTTGCCTCAACCACTTCAATGACATTGATACGACCTAAAAACTCGCTTGATAGCTGAATTTTTTCTTCCAACTTTTGTGCCGGTGTTGGTGCAACAGTGAACTGAACCGCTGCACTGTCGACTTCGTTAATGCGGGCAACTTCGCCCATGTAGTGATTAAACTTTTTTCGTGTATCGTTACGCATGATTAAGAAATTCCGTATTAGTAAACGACAGCAGCATTACTGCCTGAATGCCCAGTGCTTTCAGGTCGTTTGTTATGATTTGGGTCAGGTTGATGATTGAATGAGTCTGAAAGGGTGCTGTGTTTTTGCTCAAGTTCGCTATATTGGGTTTTCAGCTCGTTTAGTTCCTGCTGCATTTTTGAGAAAGCCGTACTTTGCTTGCCAAAGGTTTCTGCAATTTGCTCGAGTACTTTTTTGACTTCGGTAAAGTTCAGTTTGGCTTCTGCGCCTTGTTGTTCAATTTGCGGGGAGAATAGGTCACTGAACTTCTGAACCATTCCAGCAAATAAGCCTTTGCTGTCGTCTTCAAACTCGATTTGAGTTTCTGCAGCAATGGAAAAGGCATTCTTCTCAGAGTTTTCACCAAACTTAGCAACCATGCTGGAAAAGCTGAGTTTTTCAGTACCGATAGAAGCAGGGGAATCAGTCACTGCTAGGCCTACTAAATAGGCTTCGCCTTTACCTTGGAAATTCGGGTCAATTTCGATACTGGTGAAAATCTTCTGACGCTTTTTGTTCATTTCGACCAAGTCAGAAGTTGCGTCAATTTGTGCAAACAATGCCAGCTTCTTCTCACCGTTCATGTCGACTTCTTCGGCTTTGACTGCAAGCACATCGCCATAAGCACGGAAGGAAGAATCGGGCATTACACCACGTAGGTGCTCAACCCAAATACGCGCGCCATATACAGACTGGTTGTAGTTTTTTGCAGCTTGTTCAATCCAAGAGCGTTCAATCACGCGCTTATCAATGGTTTCTCCTTCGACTGCAACACGAAAGAACTTTGATTTATTTGTCATGGTGTTTTAACCGTTCAGAAATTTGCTCATCAAATAATGAGCATCATTGAAAGTCCGACGGCATTAGTAAATAAATCTGCTTTGTAAGAGGGGATGCTACAAATCACAAGGAATGATCTGAGGTAGGAAAACTGAATAATAGGCACAAAAGCAAAAAGCCAAGAACGGCAATTCTTGGCTTTTTTATTTCCAACCCTTAGATCAAGTAAGGATCAAAAATATGAGAGATAACAATACTAAATTTTTAGTTAAGTTTCTAGGAGCGACAATGGAAGCTATGAACTTAAAACCAGAAAGTTTTGTGAAAATATTCTGGAATCTTGCATTAATTGCTATAGCTCTAATGGCGACAAGAACACTTTTAAATATAATTTCATTTTATGTAGGCCTACCTCAATGATGGAAAAACAATCTAAAAATAAGGAATTACGTACTTGGACTTATGTTGTCATATCCTACGTTTTAATTGGAATTTTGATTACTCAAGCTGCACCAATCCTTTTAGCACTTTCTAACCTTATCCAAGTTCTTAAATAAAGCCCTTTGTAAGAGGGGATCATACAAAAGCTAAATCAAGCTTTGTACAAAGTGCATTGCTTTAATTGGCGCATGAATACATTTGACACCGAACGCTTCGAGCTAACATTTGATAACCGAGTAAAGGCAAAGTTCCTTTACTGGATGGGTTGGCGTATCAGCAGCATTGCGGAATACCTACAGGAAAATGAAAAAACCGTTCATTCATGGAAAGCCCGTGACGAATGGGACAAAGAAGCACCTGAAGGAATTGCTGCACAGGCACTCGAAGCCCGTTTGTGTACCTTGTATTTGCTCGAGAAAAAAACACCAGGGGATTTCAAAGAAATCGACCTATTAGAACGTCAAAAAGACAAATATAGCCGACGCGAAAAATACCTCAGTGATGGCGGTAATGAAGCCGACATCAATCCCAAAATTCAAAACCGTAATGCCAAACCGAAAAAGATGCCTAAGCGAAACTTGATTACGCAGGCCATGATTGAAAAGGTTCAGGCAGATTTTGATGAGGGATTATTTGACTATCAACGTACTTGGTTCAAAGCCAAAAATCAGCGCTCACGCAATATCTTAAAAAGTCGTCAAATTGGCGCGACGTATTACTTTGGGCGAGAAGCTTTCGTTGATGCGATCACAGGCGGAGGTAATCAGATTTTTCTTTCTGCTTCCAAAGCACAGGCACACGTTTTTAAATCCTATATTAAGTCCTTTGCTGCTGAGTCGATTGATCTTGATCTACAGGGCGATCCAATCGTCCTGAACTTTGAAGAAGGTCCACCTTCAGAACTAATATTTTTAGGTACCAATGCCAAAACAGCTCAGGGCTTCCACGGCAATTTTTACTTCGATGAATACTTTTGGGTACATGGTTTTCAGACCTTACAGAAAGTTGCCTCTGGTATGGCTATGCACAAACGCTGGCGCAAAACCTATTTCTCTACGCCATCATCAAAAAGCCACGAAGCTTTTAACTTTTGGACAGGGGAAATCTTTAACAAGGGCAGACCTAAAGATAAACGACTGAATATTGATGTCAGCCATGAAGCCTTAAAAGATGGTCGACTCTGTGAAGACAAAATTTGGCGACAGATTGTCACTATTTTAGATGCTGAACGCGGCGGTTGTGACCTATTCGATATTGATGAATTACGCTTTGAGTATTCGGCAGAAAGTTTTGCCAACTTGCTCATGTGTATGTTCATGGATGATGGACATTCGGTCTTTCCACTTTCAGTTATGCAGCCGTGCATGGTGGACTCATGGGTACTGTGGGACAGAGACTTTAAACCTTTAGCCCTTCGGCCATTTGGTTATCAGGAAGTATGGGTCGGTTATGACCCTGCTGAATCGGGTGACACAGCGGGTTTAGTGGTGATTGCACCACCATCGATTAATTATTCAAAATTCCGCCTACTGGAACGTCATCAATTTAAAGGTATGGACTTTCAGGCGCAGGCGGCTTACATCAAAAAAGTTTGTGAAAACTACCGTGTGACCTACATTGGTTTAGACACCACAGGCATGGGGACAGGGGTTGCCCAATTGGTACGCCAGTTCTTCCCAGCACTAACCACTTTTAGCTATTCGGTAGAGGTTAAAACAATGTTGGTACTGAAAGCCATGGATGTGGTTCATCAAGGTCGTTTTGAGTTTGATGCAGGCTGGACCGATGTCGCACAAAGCTTTATGGCCATCAAAAAGACCATGACAGGCTCAGGTCGCCAATTCACTTTTGAAGCTACACGTTCAGAAGAAGTAGGGCATGCCGACCTTGCTTGGGCGTGCATGCATGTCTTTGCAAATGAACCACTGGAAGGGCGTAACGTCCACAATACTGCTGCAATGGAAATATTCTAATGTCTGAAACTCAAAACTTGCCTGCTGTGGCGCAAAACAATGCGATTCAAGCCTTTACCTTTGGTGACCCTGAACCTGTCATGAATACGCATGATTACATGAGTATGTTTCAGGTGTATTGGAATGGGACTTACTATGAGCCGCCAGTGAGTCTTGAGGGCTTGGCAAAGTCTTTCCGTTCTACACCTTATTTGTCGACCGCTATTATTTATAAGCGCAATCAGTTGGTTTCTGCATTTAAGCCGAATAAGTTGATGTCTTCCAAAGCCTTTGAGCAGTTGGTCATGGACTTTTTGGTGTTTGGTATGGGCTATGTGGAAGCAGTAAAGAGTCGTTCAAACCAAGTGGTGCAGGTGACTACGCCTTTGGCCAAATACATGCGACGTAAACAAGACCCGAAAGAATTTTTAATGATTACAGAAAACTGGAAGTACCACCATTTTGAGCGTGATTCAGTTTTTCAGGTACGTGAGTGCGATATAAATCAGGAAGTGTATGGCACACCTGAATATTTGGCAGCTTTGCAGTCTGCTTGGTTAAATGAGTCTGCAACTTTGTTCCGTCGTAAGTACTATAACAATGGTTCTCATGCTGGGTTTATTTTGTACCTGACCGATCCGCAGCAGAATGAAGACGATGTAAATAATTTACGTCAGGCACTTAAAGACAGTAAAGGACCAGGGAACTTTAGAAATCTGTTTTTGTACTCACCCAGTGGTAAGCCCGATGGTATTAAGTTAATACCCGTGTCGGAAGTGGCAGCGAAGGATGAGTTTGCACATATTAAGTCTATTACTCGGGATGACATATTGGCGGCTATGCGTACACCACCTCAGTTACTAGGCATTATTCCCAATAATACGGGTGGTTTTGGCTCTATTACGGAAGCGCAAGAAGTTCATTGGAATGCGGAGATAGAACCTCTCATGCAAAGAATTGCAAACCCGATTAATGAGTGGTTGGGTTTAAATGTGATACAATTTTCTAAATTAGGTGTAAAAAAATAAGAAATGTCATTTCGGCAATTGTGGGTACTTAGATACTCTGGTATAATCCATGAACTACATGGCGATTATTTAGATAATCGCCATGTAGTTCATGGAGTTTTTCTTTTTTTAGATAGATAAGAAATAGTATAAGTTTTGTAAAAACAATTGAACAAAAAATGCTACTTAGATACTATGCTTGGAAGTTCTTAAGAACTTCCAAGCATAGTATCTTATATGCCCATCATTTATTAAAAAAGGAGGTCTGTTATGAACACTATGGTAGTACCTCGTCCAGCCGAAAAACGTACCAACCGTCGTGAAATGTCACCAGAACGTTTAGCTACGTTAGTAAATACTGCTGAACAAGCAGCTCAACGTGGTACAGAACGTATGGAAAAAGTGAGACAGTCTGTTAGTCTTCGAGGCTAAGATTGTCTCAATTTGTATTTGCATATCACTCAAAATTTAATAATGACTCAGATTTCAAAGAAGTTTTTGAGGAGTTTTGCTATTACAAAGAAAATAGTGAACCTCATGAACACCCATCACCTAGACGTCATGCACAAGAAACCTACGAAAGTTTATCTCCTTTGTTTGGGCGTGATCGTTTCGATAAAAAATACCCTGAAGCTAGTAATCAGAATATTCAACACTTGCACGTAAAGCAACCTCATTCTAAGTGGGACTTTCTTGATGGTTCTGCGAAAACCCAATGGGAATGCACCAGCGATAGCTATTTAGTTTATTCTTATTTCGAGCATAACGGTATACATCATTATTTTGTGCTTGAGTTTTATAAATCAGAAAGTCATGCTCAATATGAGCAGGATGTTCAAATTTTTATTCATGAAGCAGAGCAGTACCGATTGACTCAAATTAATTTGACTGCCTAAATCACTTAAAAATATTAATTAAAAATAGATAGATACTGCGTATCAAATTATACTTGTGGCTTGAATCGACTTGCTTGCTAATAATTTGATATGAACCAACTTGATAAAAAAGACAATGCTGATTTAGACAAAATTGATAGAGATATCAATTTCCATCGAATCATGGTTTTTCTGATTCTTATTACAGCTATATTTTTTTATATGATTTTTATTAATCTTAAAGTTACTGAATCTGCTCAAAGTTGGGGACCAGTAGGCGATTTCTTTGGGGGCATTCTTAACCCAATTTTTGCATTATTTGCCTTTTACTGGCTGACATATTCAGTTCGACTACAAATTAAAGAGTTAAAAGAAACACGAGTAGAGTTGGCTAAAGCGACTAAAGCTCAAGAAGAGTCAGCAAAACATCAAGAAGAAATTGCTAGGCTTGAAAGTGAAAACGTAAAAACTCAAGTTGAGATTTTAGAGTTAAATAAAGATACATTGAAGAGTCAGCAAGATGCAGCAATTGCACAACAACAACAAATTGCACTTCAAAATTTTGAAAGCCTTTTTTTCCAGTTGTTAAAAGCAAAAACTGATATTACGAATGATATTAGATATTTTAGAACAGCTAAAGGACATCAGGAAGCAGAATTATTTGTTGGAAAAGAAGCCATAAAATATGGTATAGAAGGATTCAAACAATCTCAAACCTCTATGGCTTGGGAAGAATACTATCGGCATAACCTCTTAGATTACATGGGTAGTTATTTTCGAATTTGCTATCAAATTACAAAATTAATTGATAATACAGATGATCTTAATGGTCATACTGATACTGAACACTACTCTAAAAAGAGAAAAGAATATTTTGATATCTTTAGAGCAACATTGACACAATATGAGCTTGAAGTATTTTTCTTTAATTGCTTAGGGAAATATGGCAAGGATAATTTTAAGAGTTTAGTTGAAAAATATGGGATATTTGAACATATTCTTTTTGAAAACAATGTTTATGATCATAAGGCTATAAATAAAATATCTAGATTCGCGTATAAATATAATGGAATTGCTTTCGAAGATAGTGATGCATATAAATCTTATTTTGATGAGTTAAGTCGAATTAAATTTGGTTTGAGTGAGAAGGATTTTAATAGTATTTGTATAAAACTAAAAGATGTAAAGTTCATTTTAAATTTAAACTCAATTAGAGTTGCTGCATCAATTAATTCACTAATTTCTTGGAAGATGAATGAATTAATTTTCACGGAAAATAACATTGAAATTATTAAGGGAAAATCTATTTCATATTATAAAAAAATTAATGAAATTAAAGATTATGAGGGGTATATAAAAGAGTATAAGAGTATGATTGAGTATGTTGAAAATTATTTTAAGGTGGAGGGAAGAGAGCCAGTATATTATGAAAAAGTTAGATGTAATTCAGCTTCAATTTACTCACTATCTGATTTGGATTCAAGTATAGACGTTTGCAAAGAACATATCGAGCAAAAAAATAACTACTTAGGAATGATTGATTCATTCTTGGAGGAGCTTAGAAAAAATGAATATACGGAAACCGTACTAACAGTTATTAAATACAACATTGATTACTTAGAATATTGTAAATATATGAATAACAATGAAGAAAAACAACAAAAGAAAAGTGCCTAAGAGGCACTTTTCTTTTGCTAAAATCGAAGTTTTACCCCTCAATCATATGCACATACTTATACCACTCATCCATTAGATCATTTGATTGATTTTCAGTAGGGTAGTAATGGTTTTTGCAATCTTTATAGTGGCGATATTTAGAATTTATTGACTCAGCAGGTGATAAATTTTGATACTCAATGTACGCAGATAAATAAGCGAAAATATTAGTGTTTGAATTTTTAGAGTAAATATCATTAGTTAAGAATTGAAAAAATGAAGCTCTCTTTTCTGCTGGGCTATTAGTACTATTAAAATTGAATTTATGGAAAACATTTTTATGGTGATTGTAGAAATGCGTAGAAAATTCTGTATCTGTAAAGGAGGTAATTAATCTTAATTCAGAATAGATTAGGAAAATAAATAGAAAAACTTTTTGTGTCTCATTCAAATCATATTTTAATAAGGAAAACTTATTAATAATTTTAACAAGTTGCCTTGGATTAGGGGAATATGTCTTACATAAGGCTATGAAAGTATGAAGTTCATTTCTCTGAAGGTCAAGTTGATAATCTTTATTATAGTTATTTAGTATTTCAGCATACCTGCTCCCATCTAAGTCTTTATTTTTCAACATCACAGAAAAATCTATAAACTTCTCAAGATAATTTGCAGTACTCGAAAATCCATAAAAATTATTGATCGATTCTTCTAGTTGATTTTTATTCACAGCAAGAATGAATACAACTTTTGGAATGTCAAAAAAGTGCTTGATACGTTCGATTAGGCGAATCGCAAATTCAGGTTTACAGCGGTCAAGTTCATCAACAATAAAGACTAAAGGTTTTTTCTCTTTTTTTGTAATTTCAGCAAGTTGAGCTTTAAAGGGCTTTGTTGCACAAACATTCAAAAGCTAAACTTCTTCCAAGTTATCTAAATTTAAGTGGCAACTTGGGTGTGAGGTCGGCCTAAATCTGTAAATTTATTTAATACGGCCACACGT
>Ga0207918_100046_pt1 | contig 29418 bp, 26 predicted proteins | sample DeeseametaMP0440_FD_184211 | JGI IMG/M metagenome (GOLD analysis project Ga0207918, IMG submission 184211) | Marine microbial communities from the Deep Atlantic Ocean - MP0440 (SPAdes) | ecosystem: Environmental > Aquatic > Marine > Oceanic | place: East of Rio de Janeiro, Brazil, South Atlantic... | reverse complement strand
TAATCTCTTACACAGTGTCTAGGCACTAAGGTTATACTCATACTCTCAATGCTCATGAATAACTGCTTTATTTTATCAACTTTCATCGATAGTATTAAGCGGTTATTCAAGATACAAGGTTATACTATCCGAAAGAGGATAATTAGTATGACGACCAAACGCCGCGCATATACCCGAGAATTCAAGTTATAGTAGAACCTCAATAAAATTGATACAGCATAGGAAACGCGCTCGATTCAACGCTACTTTTCTTGCTTGCTGTGACTGCGTCTCCAGAGGCTGCGAAAAATAACGTTGAATCTTATTGTATCGATTTTATAGTAATCTAACTATATGGTATACGATCTAAGCCTATAGATATAAACTCGTTAAGTTAAAAGCCCTGATACGCCAGATATTCAACGATTCAAAGCAATCGGCTGGCGCTCGTACCATTATCGCCATACTGTGGAATGAACATGGATTCGGTTGACGCGCTACCTAGCGTCTAAGTTTATGAAAGGCATGGGACTAATGAGCTGTCAGCTCAAGACGCATAAATACCAGCAAGCTGATCAAGAACACAAAACCCATGACAATATCTTAGATCGCAACTTTAGCCCAGAAGCGCCTAATCAAGTCTGGACAGGTGATGTAACCTATGTCCGTATCAAAGGCGGTTGGTGTTACTTGGCTGTCGTTCTAGACCTGTTTGCACAGCGCGTGGTGGGCTTTAGTGTCTCAGACTCTCCCAATAGCACTTTGACCGCCAAAGCGCTACAGATGGCGTATCAGACGAGACTCAAGCCTAATGGAGTGCTGTTTCATTCTGATCAAGGCACGCATTACCAGGTGTCTTAATCACTAATACTTTCTAACAACTATGCTGAAGTAAGATGTCGTTGACATCCCTACGTAAAAACGAGCAGCACTTTATATATAATAAAACTGTTGCATGATTTTATCCTGAAGCGAGTCAATATTAGGAAGCTTAACGAATAGTGAGTAAATTGCTTAAATCTCTTCACGCCGATAAACAAACTCCTCTTCATCATATAACTTGTAGGTAACATCGAGTAGAGTTTTTAGCAAATCCGACTTATCAAAATGACGAACATTCATAATAACTGGCGACGTTAATAATCCATCTTCTAATGGAATATAACCAATCTCTGTACCGCGTAGATTCTTAAGCGCTTGAGGCACAATGGTGACCCCTTCTCCTGCAGCTACTAAACCTAAAGCCACATGCAATTCGCTGACTTCTGAAAATGAACTCGGCTCAATATTGCGTTCCTCAAACAAACCCAAAACAAAGTCAATAAAACTAGGTCGTGGCGACTTTGGATATAATAATAGATTCTCATTAGCTAGATCAGCAATAGTTATAGTGCTTTGTCGTCGTTGGATGATGTGATGATCAATAGGAACGGCTACCACTAAGCTCTCCTCTCTCAATAAAATACGTCTCACCGAAGCGTCCTCAAAAAACAATCTTCCAAACCCTACATCTATCTTGCCGTTTGTCAGTGCTTGCGTCTGCTGCCACGAATTTAATTCATGAAGTTTTATTTCTATATTAGGATATACCTTGCGAAAGCGTGAGATCACTCTTGGTAACGTTCCGTATAAAATCGACGCCACAAAACCTATAGACAAAGAGCCATCAAACTTCCCCTTACGCATAGTCATCGCTCGAAGATTATCGGACTTTTTTAGAATCTGTATGGCATTCTCGTAGAAGAAAACCCCTGCTTCAGTTAACTTGAGAGGCCGTTGATCACGATCAATCAAAAGCACTCCCATCTCTTCTTCTAACTGTTTTATCTGACGACTAAGTGGTGGCTGGGATATAAAAAGCCGCTCAGCCGCTTTACTAAAGCTTTTCTCTTCTGCCATTGCGACAAAATAACGTAAATGTCTAAGCTCCATATCGTTGTCCTTATTATCATTGTTTAATTATCATTAGGCTATCAATCAACTTTGTCCGTCTATTAAACCCTTGTATTACCACCATACTATACCTAAAAGGTATAAAAAAGCATCATATAAGGTCTTAGACACGGCAGTTTATAAGCCTTATAGTTAATAACAAGCATAATAACTAATTAATCAAGGGTTAGCGCAATATGATTCGTTCAATTACGACATTGCTGGTTCCGATACCTACCATTCGAACTCATAAACTTGCTTGTACGGTAATGAATGAGCAGACCTTAGTCTTAGTTCATATTCAAACAGAAGATGGGCTTGAAGGTTGGGGCGAAGCGACAACCATCGGTGGGCTCAACTATGCAGAAGAGAGCCCACATAGTATCAAGACCAATATAGACACTTACTTCACGCCTTTGTTATTAAAAGAAGCCCCTACTTCCACTGCCAAAGCTATGCAGTTACTAAATCAGCATATCATTGGTAATCGCTTTGCAAAATGCGCAATTGAAACCGCACTACTCGATATCGAGGGTAAACGTCTTGGCATACCGGTCAGTGAGTTATTAGGTGGCCGTGTACGTAATGAGCTTGAAGTGGCATGGACACTTGCCAGCGGTAATACTGATCAAGATATTAGCGAAGCAAAACAGATGATCGAACAAAAAAAGCATCGGATTTTCAAATTGAAAATTGGCAGTAATCCTATTAATGAAGACATTTCTCATGTACTGGCTATCAAGCAAGCTATACCAGAGTATCGTGTCACCGTCGATGTCAATCAAGCATGGACTGAGCTTGAAGCCATGAGCGCAATCAAGCGTTTGCAAGCTGGCGGGGTAGATTTAATAGAACAACCTATCTCTATGCGTAATCAGGCGGGACTGAAACGTTTAAAAGAGCATTTTGAGGTAGCCATCATGGCCGATGAGATTGTCCAAGATCTACAAAATGCTTTTCGTTTAGCAATTGATCATTGCGCCGATGTCTTTGCAGTCAAAATCAACCAAGCTGGCGGACTAAAGGCAGCCTGCCTCATTGGACAAATGGCACAGCTTGCAGGAATAGAATTATACGGTGGTACGATGTTAGAGGGCCCCATTGGCACGGCCGCATCGGCTCATGTGTTCTCAACTTACCCTAGTTTAAATTTTGATACTGAACTTTTTGGACCTCTATTACTCACCGAAGATATTCTAGCTCGTCCGCTAGATTACAGTAACTTTGGACTGTCTGTGCCAACAGGCCCTGGACTAGGGATCGAGGTGGATCGCGATAAAATCTATCATTATGCAGGAATCAGCCTATCAGCGGTATCAAATACAAACTCTCAACCCTACCTTGCTGCTGAAAATAGCTTATAACGAATTAAATAATTAACGAGCTCAAAACCATAAGGAAAGAATAATGCTATATCACGTACGAATGGATGTCTTAATACCAAACGATATGGATGCTGACAAAGTTGCCGAACTAAAAGCCACTGAAAAAGCGCTATCACAAAAATTGCAAGAGCAAGGCAAATGGCGTCATATTTGGCGATTGGCTGGCGAGTACTCAAACTTTAGTATCTTCGATGTTGAGAGCAATGAAGAGCTGCACGATATCATGATGTCATTGCCTCTTTATCCTTACATGAAAGTAGAAGTTACGCCACTACTTCGTCACCCATCATCTGTTCGTGAAAATGACAGCTAAAACGATTGAACGACCACGAGGATATCCTCACAAATCAGGTTAAACCCAAGGAGAAAGGACATGGAACACTAGCAGATTGAAAAAAAATGACAGCTAAAACGATTGAACGACCACGAGGATATCCTCACAAATCAGGTTAAACCCAAGGAGAAAGGACATGGAACACAAGCAGATTGAAAAATTGGCTGAACAGTTCATTAAAGGCAAGATCGACTTCCCTGAGCAAGTTAATCCACGTGTGCAAGAAATCACCCTGCGCATTGTGACCGATTTGATGAAAACGATTAATGATCTAAATATCACTGCTGATGAATACTGGACTGGTGTGTCTTACATTGGCGATTTAGGCAAAGAAGCCGGCCTCTTATCACCAGGTTTAGGTTTTGATCATTTCATGGATTTAATGATTGAAGAACATATGAAAGCGGCTGGATTAGAAGGTGGCACAATACGTACCATTGAAGGGCCACTATATGTATCAGGTGCTCCTGAAGAAAAAGGCTTTGCGCGGCTTGATGATGGTACTGAAGATGAAGAAGGCACAGTGCTATTTATGCAAGGATATGTTTATGACGAAGATGGCAATCCTATCCCTAATGCTAAAGTAGAGGCATGGCATGCCAACACTTTAGGTAACTACTCTTACTTCGATGAATCGCAACCTGACTTTAATCTACGTCGTACTATCATTACTGATGGTGACGGCAAGTATGCTTTTCGTAGTATTGTGCCACTGGGTTACTCAGTACCACCAGGTGGTATGACGGATCAAGTATTAAGTGCTTTAGGACGTCATGGTAATCGCCCTGCTCACATTCACTTCTTCGTTAGTGCTGAAGGTATGCGCAAAATAACCACGCAGATCAATATTGATGGTGATGAATACCTTTGGGATGACTTTGCTTTTGCCAGTCGTGAAGGCTTAGTACCGGAAGTCACCATGGTTGACAACGCTGATAAGCTCAAAGAAAAAGGTCTTGATAAGCCTTATGCTTCAATCGATTTCGACTTCCATCTGTTAAAAAATAGTAAAGCTGATGTACATGGTAGTGAGGTAGCACGTCGCCGTGCACAAGGCTAGATAGTATATTTTGTTAAATACTTAGTTAAATACCTAGCTTCTTCAGGTATTTACATAAAAGTCATGACTAATAATCTCAATATCTACTTGATACCACGCCCTGCTGTGGTATCAAGTTTAACTTTCGGCAAGCACTCATTATTTTCAACCTAATATCTAATCTTTTTTAACTCACTAATCCATTCATGAACTTTTTGACTAATATAAACACTAATCTTAAGTTTTGGACAATCATAAAATAACATATGAACAAGGATGTTCTATGAAAAATACGATGAAGAAAATCACCCTACTTACTATCGCTGCTAGCTTGTCATTTACCATCCATGCTTCTGACTCCCACTACGTCCCAGGCATTGAAGGAATAAAAGCAAGTGTAGTACCACCACCTGGAGTGTATTACAGAGGCTATCTCATAAATTATAGCGCTGATGAAAATGAGGCGTTACCAGATGACAGCGAGGTTAATGTTACCGCACTTGCCAATCGAGCGATATGGGTCACACCGCAAAAGGTACTAGGTGGCGATTTGACATTAGAGGCCATTGTACCGCTTATAAAAACAGATCTAAGAGTCGGTGGTCAGGATGTCGATGAACGTACAGGCTTAGGTGATTTATATGTGGGCGGTGTATTAGGCTGGCATGGCGATAGATGGGATGCAGTCAGTGGTATCGGTTATTGGGCAGAAACTGGCGACTATGATAGCAATCGATTTGCAAGCCCTGGCAAAGGTTATGATTCCGTCATGCTTACCCTTGGTGGTAACGTTAAGCTCAACCAACAAGGTGACATTAATCTCAGTGCCTTAAGTCGTTATGAGATGCCTAATGGTGACGACCTAGATGATGAGCTAATCATTGAATGGGGTTTGAGCAAAAGTTACGGCTTGCTAGATGTTGGCCTGGTTGGTTACAACACTTTTGAGACCGGTGACGGCGACGAGGAAAGAAACGCTTTAGGCTTATCTATGGGTTATTTTTCACCGCCTAATCTACTAGGTGGTGATATAGCCGTGTATAAAGAGTATTCAAATAAAAATACTTTTGAGGGAGAGGTGATCAGAGCGTCGCTAACCAAAATATTCTAAAGATTTCCACAAGATCTAAAATAGGGTCAAACTATGATTAACAAAGCGGAGAAAAGCATCACGAATGTGCTCAGTCAAATCAAAGACGGCGCCACAATTATGATTGGTGGTTTTGGTACGGCAGGACAACCTGCCGAACTGATTGATGCGCTCATTGATTTGGATATCAAAGACCTAGTGATTATTAACAATAATGCAGGCAATGGTGATCATGGTCTTGCCAAACTATTAAAAACAGGGGCAGTGCGTAAGATCATTTGCTCGTTCCCACGTCAGTCAGACTCTTGGGTATTTGACGAGCTATATCATGCGGGAAAAATCGAGCTTGAGCTGGTACCACAAGGCAATCTGGCCTGCCGTATTCAAGCTGCTGGCATGGGACTTGGTGCGGTATATACGCCAACGGGTTTTGGTACTTTGCTTGCTGAAGGTAAAGAGACGCGCCATATCGATGGCAAAGACTATGTGCTTGAATATCCAATCAAAGCAGATTTTGCCTTAATCAAAGCGGATCAGGGCGATCGCTGGGGCAATTTAGTCTATCGAAAATCAGCACGTAACTTTGGTCCCATCATGGCCATGGCAGCTGACGTGACGATCGCTCAAGTTTCTAGAAGCGTCGATCTGGGTGAGCTTGATCCTGAACACATCATCACGCCAGGTATCTTTGTGCAGCATGTGGTGCAAATCGAGCCTACTCATTCTACTACCGCAGCCAGCGCTTAATACGGTCAATCATAAGGAGCGTCATCATGAGCCATACATTACTCACACGGGATCAAATCGCTGAGCGTGCTGCCCGAGATATTCCAGATGGTGCCTATGTCAATTTGGGCATTGGTCTACCCACCAAAATCGCTAAGTACTTGCCTGATGACAAAGACGTATTTTTACATTCAGAAAACGGCTTGTTGGCTTTTGGCCCGCCCCCTGCCAAAGGAGAAGAAGATCCAGAGCTGATCAATGCTGGCAAGGAATACGTCACCATGTTAGATGGCGGTAGCTTCTTTCACCATGGTGACTCGTTTGCCATGATGCGCGGCGGTCATATTGATATTTGCGTATTGGGTGCGTTTCAAGTGGCGGCCAATGGTGATTTGGCCAACTGGAGCACTGGTGAAGAAGGTGCAATACCTGCAGTTGGCGGTGCTATGGACTTAGCCATCGGTGCCAAAAAAGTCTTTGTGATGACCAATCATACGACCAAGACTGGTGAGCCCAAGATCGTCAGCGAGCTTACCTATCCTGTGACTGGCAAAAACTGCGTCGATCGAATTTTCACCGACCTGTGTGTTATAGACGTTTCGATTAAAGGGCTGGTAGTGACTGAAATGGTCGAAAACCTAAGCTTTAATGACTTACAAGCGGTAACGGGTGCCACACTCATTAACGAGACTAAATAAAAACGCCTCATAATTAAAACTTAGGATAATCACTATGATCGATTCGACCACTGATTTAAACAACGCTTATATTATTGACGCCATTCGCACGCCTTTTGGACGTTACGGTGGTAGTCTAGCCCCTGTACGTACCGATGATTTGGGCGCTATTCCTATTAAAGCCTTGATGGAACGCAATACCAATGTCGATTGGGTGCAAGTAGATGATGTTATTTACGGTTGCGCCAATCAAAGCGGTGAGGACAACCGTAACGTCGGGCGCATGTCATCATTGCTCGCAGGTCTTCCTTATCAAGTGCCTGCTACTACGGTCAACCGCTTATGCGGCTCATCAATGGATGCGTTAGCCATCGCCGCACGGGCAATTAAAGCCGGAGAAGCCAGTCTCATTATTGCAGGCGGCGTTGAGAGCATGAGCCGTGCGCCATTTGTAATGGGTAAGTCAAATCAAGCATTTGGTCGTAACCAAAAATTAAAAGATACTACCATGGGCTGGCGCTTTATCAACCCAAAGCTCGACGAGTTATATGGCACGGAGACCATGCCGCAAACGGCGGAAAATGTCGCTGAGCAGTTCAACATCAATCGTGCTGACCAAGATGCCTTTGCACTACGCAGCCAACAACGTACCCATGCCGCACAAGCATCAGGGTTTTTCAAAGACGAGATTACCCCAGTCATTATCCCGCAGCGCAAAGGTGAGCCCATCATTGTCGATAAGGATGAGCATCCTCGTGCAGACACCACGCTTGAGAAATTAACCAAACTTCGTGCCGTCGTTAAAGAAAATGGCACAGTCACTGCTGGTAATGCCTCAGGCATTAATGATGGCGCAGCAGCCTTCTTAGTAGCGTCAGAACAAGCCATTAAAGAATTTAATCTCAAGCCGCGTGCGCGTATTGTGGCTTCCACCACGGTAGGTGTCGAACCACGTATTATGGGCTTTGCTCCAGCGCCTGCGATCAAAAAACTACTGGGGCAAACTGGACTGTCACTTGATGAGATGGATGTCATTGAATTAAACGAAGCCTTTGCAGCGCAATCCCTAGCCTGCACGCGTGACTTGGGATTAGCTGACGATAGCGAGCGTGTCAATCCGAATGGTGGTGCGATTGCGCTTGGTCACCCACTTGGCGCATCAGGCGCACGTTTGATTTTGACAGCACTCAATCAACTTGAGAAAACGGATAAGCGTTATGCCATCTGCTCGATGTGTATTGGTGTTGGACAAGGTATCGCGATGATTATTGAACGAATTGAACATTGAATGCATTAATGGCCAACCACCATAAACCTATACGCCACTACCATCATAATCACCCCAAAATGACAAATAAGGATGATCGTTATGCCTGTACTTGAAAATAAAGACATTACCTTAAACTATGTCACTTTTGGTGATAGCCGTAACCCTGCGCTTATATTCTCCAACTCTTTAGGTACCAACTACCACATGTGGCAGCCGCAAATTGATGCTTTGCAAAACGATTATTTCATCATCTGTTATGACACTCGTGGTCATGGAAAATCTTCTGCACCCAAAGGCCCTTATAGCTTAGATCAGCTTGGACAAGACGTCATTGATCTGCTCGATCACTTGAATATTGATAAAGCGTTCTTTTGTGGTATCTCAATGGGTGGTATGACAGGCCAATGGCTGGCTATTAACTACCCTAATCGCTTTCATCATTTAATGTTGTGTAATACAGCAGCGAAGATTGGTACGGAAGCAGCTTGGCAAGACCGTGCCCAGCTCGTCCGAACAGAAGGTTTGAGCACTATTGCCGCTACAGCCGCATCGCGCTGGTTTACTGAGGGCTTTATCAGTAACCATCCTGATATCGTCAACGCCTTGTCTGACACTCTTGCCGCTAGCAGTAGCAAAGGTTATGCCAGCTGTTGTGAAGCGCTGGCTGTCGCTGATACTCGCGAGCAGTTAAAAGATATCGATGTCGCGATTACGGTGGTGGCAGGTACTGAAGACCCAGTGACGACGGTGGCCGATAGTCAATATATGGTCGATCATATCCCAAATGCCACACTCGCGACTATTGACGCGTCACACATTTCAAATATTGAGCAACCACAAGTATTCAATCAAACTATTCGTAAACACTTTGCCTAAATAAGCATTTTATTTAAATAAACATAATGCTTAAACCGATTAAAATGATTCGCTTTAAACGATAGCTAAAAAACCCCGACATAAATATGAACTGCCCCCCCCAAATCTTGGACGGTTTAGTTTAACCCAAGGACTGAGTTTTGTACTGCACAGGACTCAGTCCTTTTAGTTTCAATTGAATACGCTCATTGTTGTAATAATGAATGTACTCATGGATTTGTTGCTCTAACTACTCAATGGTTTGAGGTTTTTCAATGTAAATGGTCTCACACTTTAATGTACCGAAGAATCCTTCCATGAGCGCATTATCCAAGCAATTGCCTTTTCTACTCATACTTTGCTTAATACCATGATACTTAATCGTTGTGCTAAACGGTTTCATTTGATAATGCCACCCTTGATCGGAATGCAGCATTAGTCTCTTATCCCAACACGCTTTAGTTTTTGTTAATGCACAATCTAGCATTTGGCTTACCAAATCGTAGGTTGGCCTTCTTGAGAGTGTATAACTGACGACCTCATTGTTATAACAATCGAGTATGGGCGATAAATATAACTTATTGTCACCTACCTTAAACTCGGTAATATCAGTGAGCCATCGATGATTGGGTTTATCTGCATGAAACCGCCGCTTTAAATGATTCTTCGATGAGCCTTGCTTTGTCGCAGTTTGTTCCCTCTCCCTGAGCAAGGCATCGAGCTTTTTTAGGTAAGCGTTCTCCGTGCGCAGGTATGCCAGTTCACGCTTAATCTCTGCTGTTGTCTTGTCGTCATCTGGTTTTCTTGTGATATCTGGCTTGGTCATGGCGCCTCTACCTTGTCGTTTGGGAGTGAGTCCAGACATACCATACTGTCGATACGCTTTATGCCAAAGACTGCTAAGAGCGGGTGAGCTGATGTTGAACTTTAATGCCGTCTCAGATTGACTTAAGCCTTGTTCTAACATGACAGTTATCACTTGGTGTTTAAAGTCGCTACTGTATTTAGTTTTACTCGCCTTTGGCTTGATAGCCTCTATACCGCCGCTTTGGTATTGATAAGTCCACTTAGACACTATTTTTTTATCAAGTCCAAACTTCTTTACTGTTGCGATTCCGGCATGTCCTTGACGATAGTATGCGATGACTTTGATCTTAAAGTCTAGATTGTAACGCATAAAAATACCCCATAAGTTGTGTCCAACTTATGGGGCAGTTCAGATGGCAGGGTTTTTATGTAAGCATATAGTGAGAAAAATATGACAAACTTATGACTACTAAATACGCTTAAATAAAGCAGAACGACTTGACTCGTCCGTACCATCAGCCGCAGTTAAGAAACGCTCCATATAAATATCGCGCTCAAATAGACGGGCTTGCATCAAAGTTGTAATAGTCGCATCAATCATAGGCGGCGGACCACACATATACGCTTTATGACCTGAGCATTTCCCATTAAAATGGTGCTTGACCGCATCATTCACATAACCTTTGAAGCCTGACCACTCCCCTAACGTATCTTCATCACTTAAAGCAGGAATGTAATGAAAGTTGTCATGCTCTGTTGCTAGCTGCTCAAACTTATCTCTATGATATAGCTCAGGAATATTTCTAGCCCCTTGAAACAGATAGAGCTGACGAGTTTCCCCTTGCTCTAATAAGTCCAGAATCATCGACTCAGGACTTGATAAACCTGACCCGCCTGCCACAAAGATCATATCTTGACTATCGCTACTGCGCACAAAGAACTGACCATAAGGACCTGACAGCTCGATGCTATCACCAACTGCTAACTCATTATGGAGCCAAGAAGTGCCTTTACCTTCACTGACTAAGCGCACATGCAGTTCAACGATATTAGACTGCGACGGCGGATTGGCAATAGAAAAGGCTCGCGTCCCAACATCAGGGATATCTAAGTTGATATATTGGCCGGCTTGGAATTGCATATCGCGATCTAACTGCAAGCGAATTCCTAAAATAGTAGGCGATAAAGGCGTCACTGACTCAACTGTCGCTGTATAATCTTCTACCGGATAGCCCAAAAAGTCAGGATCAACATCTATATCGGCTTCGATGACCAAATCGGACTCAGGATAACAACAACAAGCGAGTACTTTGCCTTCATCGCGCTCAACCTCCATCAGTGCAAAAGTAGAAGCCTCACCAAGATCCGCAAACCCCTCCAAAACTTGAACCTTACAAGTACCGCAAGTACCATGACCGCAAGCAAAAGGTAACCAAACCCCTTGCCTTAAGGCAGCTTGCAGTATCGTTTGACCATCTTCTACTTCAATAACATCACCGGTCGGCTCAATAGTGACTTCATAAGACATATCGCTCTCCCTCGCAATATCTGTAATTATTTATTACTTAGACGCCAATCTCAACTTATCGTAGGCCTTTGATTTTTATAGAATTTAAAATTCTAATTGTTTTAACTGAAATTTTAAAAACTAAGTAAACCAATACCTTAGAAAAATAAGTTGAGAGTGGGGTTACTTAGATGAATCTGCGCTTCAAATAATGGTGGATTTTATACCCCTGTTCCTTTCCAACCATTTAAGCCAGGTGTTTTAAATCGTAATAATGACTTGTGATCAAACCCTAATGCTTCAAGCGTTTTGTCATCTGTTGGCGTTATTGATTCTCCATTAAGATTCCACTCAACCTCATCCCATTTGATATTTTCAAAATCTGGATGCTGATTAAAACCTTCAGATAATACTCCAGCCTTAAAATCTGCAAAAGTCATTGTGGGAGGTAATGGGAAGGCTTTAGCTGAACAAAACAGTAAATGCTCATCCCAACCAATAAAGACTAGAATGTTGTCGCCATAGTTTTCTTGTTTGTCCATAACCTTGCCCGTGTAATCTGGGCGAATCGCTGTAACTGCCATAATAATTTCCTTATTAATATATTTGCTAATTAATTACTTGCTTACTAACTATTTAACATTCTATTGTTGAGAGCTTATTTGTGTATTTTGGTTCAGTAGCGCTGACTTTGTTTAGCCGCGCTACTAAGCTCTAATCAACCAATAAATTAAGCGGTGCCTTTCCATTTGTTCCAGTTTTGCTCATCCACAGAACCTTTGAAGTCCATATTATCGACACCCACATTGAAGCGATAATACTCACTAAGAATCTTCTCAAGCTCAGGGCCACCACAGTTACCTTGCAATATTTGCTGTACTGGTAACCACGCTTGCACGTACTTTTCAGGCTCATCAACGAAGATATCATGGCAACCATTTGAACACATGTGGTAGCGCTCATCGTTATAAACTGTCGTGCGATAGCTAAATGTACCAGGATCACCGTCCATTTCCGTAAAGGTCATGGGTACCTGACAGACTTGGCACAACATAGGCAGGCCTGAGCTATAAAAACGCTTGCCTTCTGCTTCCATTTTCTTTGCCAACTCCCAACGCGGACGATAGTATTTATCGAAGGTCTCAGGATACTTTTCGCTTAACCAATCCATCTCTTCATCTGATGGAATCCAAGTGTGAAAGCCAGCAACATGACCGAAGTTATAGAAGATCCACCACGCTTGATGCGAGATATGTTCTTTTTCCTTTTCAATCATTTCACTATATTTTGGTTTTTCGATACCATAGCGAGCTAAATCGTCGAATAACGCTCCACCTGCATCTTCAAAGTAGACTTCCCATGCTTCTTTCCATGACATAACTTTATTTGGCAACATATAATCCATCATCATGCCCACGATAGACAGTAGACGGGTGCCACGCCAAAACCACTTATCAATCCATTTTTGTACAATTGGCAGGTTATCTTCGTGCTGTTCTAGCAAGAACTTGATAATCTCAAGCCCTAATGTCATATGACGTGCTTCATCCGATTGGGCACTAAAGCCAAAAGTGACGGTAGCCATATCACCATTGTGAGCTGCACCAGACATGAAAGGTACAAACAACAGATTGGTTAAGACATATTCGAACGAGAATGATATTGCCAATAAAAACTCAAATGGTCCTGCTGAACGCGCATCTTCAAAGAAAGATTTAGGAACAGATAAGTACCAAACGCGGTCATGCATATGGCTCCAATCTTGAAAACCATTGAAATACTTATTAAAGTGACTCATTGCATGAACTTGGGTTTGAACATGACGTAGCTCATCGATAGACTGCATTTGACAAGCAATGCGTGCACCAATACCACTGAACTGACGACCTACGTTAGCGTAGCCTTGATAGGCCTGATACTCTAAAGGAGTAACTGCTGTCAAAAAAAGCTTGATAGCATTAAGGTAGCGTGGGTCTGAGACGTTCATTTGACCATTATTCTGAGAAAATGCATCAAAAATAGCATAAAGCTTTTTCTCTTTTTCGGCCTGATACTTCCAATAAGTATCCATAGTCAGACGGAAAGGATCTTCCCATTTTGACCAGTCAGTGATTTTAATACCTTCAAACTCTTCATGAGGAAAGGCTTCTTTTTTATCTTCATAAGAAAAGTCCCAATCAAGATCACGCGTCAAGAGACGATACTTCTCTTTTAAATTGAGTTTCTTAGCTGTTTTAGTAGTAGCCATGCTGTGCTCCTTAGCAAATGCTAAATTATTAATTTAATAAGTTTGAATAATTACTGATTCCAACTTAAGGTCAGTGAGTCCTCCTCTTCCTCAACGTTACCACCCAAAGTGACTAGACTTAATTGCAACTCTTGGATTTCCCATTCGCGACCGATTTTTTCTTCGACCGTGGCACGATTGACGACAAGCTTGCCTTCACATTCCATTCGAATCATAGCTGGCTGATAAATCACCGTTACTTCTGGATTATCTTCTTCTACTGCCTGAACAATATAATGTGACATATCGTTGTCTTGTAACGCCAAGTATACTTTTGACATAAGCTTCTCCTTAGAAAATTAATAAATATTAATGAGCAATTTAAATACGGTTAAAAGCAATTAAGCAGCAGTTTGAACACTTAACCCTACTGTTTTACAACGTTTTGCTAACTGAGTTTGAATATCATCTAGTGCGATTAATACTTGCTCTTCACTAAACATTTTCTCAATTAAGGGACGATAGGCGGTGACTACTTTTTCTTGCCACTTATCTAACCATCGCTGACAGTTCTGTTTGTTATCATCACTTTCGGCAACTACTATCTTAATAGTGCTGTTACTCCAGCCGGTAATATCTTTAAAACAATCTTGCATAAACTCAGTTAACATAGCGACATCACGACCATTGTTTTCGACTAACCACTCATCTAAATGTTGGTAGTGAACCACATGAATAAAAGTATCCATAACTAAAGATTGTGCAATGAATAACTCAAACCAATCTTTTATAATTAAGGTATGTTCACACAATGCACGAATACCTTGCCATGCTTCATCATCCATCCAATAGTTTTTGGCTTGAGTCAATGAATCACTAGAGTTGCCATCTATTAATAAACCTATCCGCGATAGATATTGCGCCATACCCAATCTATCCATGCCAGCATAAAGACAAGCTTGGGTGATAGCTGTACCATAGCCATAAGCAGCACCATACATATAATTTAAGTTAGCAGTCTGTTCAACATGACGTAACGGTAATAGTCCAAATGTAACTGCGTCTATTACATCTTCGCCAAGGTTTTCAACTAAATCACGCTTTTCAAAAAACTTATAACTACCTTCAGCGGTATCTTGCAGTCGTGCACGATCTTGCACATAAGCTCCATAATAAAACTGACGAGGATCTTTCAGGTCGTACCAATCTTCCATCTGAATAATCGTGTAGTTTTCATCGTTCAATGTTTTGTCAGGATTCCATAGTGGACGATAATGAGAGTTAGCCGTGCCCTGCGCATCATAAGTTGCCTCTTGATAACGAGTTGCAGGTTTGTCACCAAAACGCCGAGCGATGTTCGCATAGGTATGACGGATAGGCTCAAGGTTCGAGGTTTTAATTTCTAAAGACATGATTACTGCTCCTTTTTGAATGTAATAATTCTTGAAAATGGTAAAAGGTTTAGTGACTACTTTCAGATCGATTATTACTAATCAAAGTAGCCTCTGTGCCATAACGCCACTTATCTTCCTCCTCATCATTGAAGACCATCTGTTCTGCAGTCATTGGAATAACTTTGTTATTAATACAGAAATCTTCAAAGCTTTTAGGAGGTAAGACTAATTCGACAAATAGACTAGAGTCGCCGATAGCAAAGTCAAACATGACAAACTTATCATCCGGATCACTTCTAACCCGAACATATTTGGGCAAGTCATTAAAAGAAAGATTAGACTCTTGATCATAATTTGATGAGGTATTAGGTGAATTCATTCTAAACTCCTTTTCTTAAATGGTATGAATATAGACAGTCCTTATCCGGTATTTACTACCTTACAAGTTGTATGCCAACTTTATAATTATTTACTTAAGTTTTTGATTTTAATAAAATTATTAAATAACACTACGCATTAACCATCTAAGCTCAATAGTTTTATTTCATGATTTGAGTCATTCATTTTTCAAAATTTCATGAAATACTTAAATTATTAAATTTAGAATCGCTGCTCATAGTTTGATATAGCTTGATAGGCCATGTATTTAGCATGATAAAATTGCATGATTTAGATGGATGTGCAATGATGATTGGCTTAACCATCTAAGGATAGATGTTACTCAGCTCCTTACAAGGAACGCACCTGCTATGTCAAAACAAACCTCTTATAAAGATGATACTCCTGAAGTAAATGCAGTCCCTCATCCATCTAAATTTCTCGATGGCAAGGCTATACCTGAGCCAATCAAACTTAATAAAAAAAATAATAAAGAGAAAACTGAATTCTCAAAGAGAATCGAAGATTTATTGACACATCTTGAGTTTGATTTGCATTCAGGGAAAATATGGTTCGGCGGTCAACGCATGATATTAAGCCATGCTCATGCCCTATGGCGTCTACGAGAGGATGTCGAGTCGACTTTGGGTAGCGATATTATGCAGCGGCTTTTTTTTCGTTACGGTCATTTTGCTGGGGAACAAGACGCTGAGATTAGTAAGAAATTACGGCCAGAAGGCAGTTGGAAAGAGGTGTTTTTATCTGGTCCACAGCTGCATGCCATACGCGGTATGGTGAAGGTCGTTCCTGATAAAATGAGTGTCGACTTCGACAACGGTAGATTTTTTGCAAGCTTTGATTGGTATAACTCTTTTGAAGCCGCTTATCATAAAAAGTTCCATGGAATTTCAGATAAGCCGATATGTTTTAGCTCACTGGGTTACGCCAGCGGCTATACCAGCTCCTTCTTTGGCCGTCAGATTGCTTTTAAAGAAGTACAATGCGCGGCAATGGGTTTTGATCATTGTCGTATTGAAGGGCGACCATTAGAGGACTGGGAGGAAGAAACGGATCTTGAAAGGTTTTTCAACACTGAGCGCTTAAATACTGAACTGTTTGAGCGGCGCAGTAATTTTGATGAGATAAAAAGACAAAACCCTGATTTACGTATCAACCCTGAAGGATTTTTTTCTGCTATTGGTGAATCGCCTTCTTTTAAAAAGGCAACAGCGCTGATGAAAAAGGTCGCAAAAACCAAAGCGACTGTTTTATTGCAAGGAGAAACTGGGGTTGGTAAAGAGGTATTTGCTCAAGCGCTCCACGATGCTAGTGATCGCAGAAGCAACCCTTTCATCGCTATAAACTGTGCCAGCATCCCTACCGATCTTATTGAGTCTGAGCTGTTTGGGGTTGAAAAAGGAGCATTCACTGGCGCTACGCAATCTCGAAAAGGCAAAATTGAAGCGGCACATTTAGGGACACTATTTTTGGATGAGGTTTTTGAGTTATCATCGCGGGCGCAAGCAGCTCTACTGCGCGTATTACAAGAAGGTATACTCAACCATGTCGGCAGCTACATTGATATAGCTGTTGATATTCGAGTGGTGGTAGCCACCAATGAGAATCTAAAACAGGCCGTAGCTCAAGGAAAGTTTCGTCAAGATTTATATTATCGATTAAACACTTTTCCTATCTACCTACCTCCTTTACGAGAGCGTAAGCAGGACATACTTCTACTAGCCAAGTTTTTCTTACATAAATATGCGGATATGTATCAAAAAAATATTCAAGGTTTTACAGATCAAGCGCGAGAATATCTGAGTTTATATAATTGGCCAGGCAATATACGAGAGCTACAAAACGTCACCGAGCGAGCGGTCATACTCAATGATAACCACAAGTGGATTGATGCTAGTGATTTACTTTTATCCAATATCGAAGATAATAATATGAATGATAATAAGCTTCGAATATCGGCTGAAAGTGGTGGTTTACAGCATTCTAGCATTGACGACCATAGTAATACCGCACTTGCCACCTTATTCCATGGTGGCTTTGATTTAGAAGTGTTTAACGACAAACTTATTCATGCTGCACTTAGTCAGTGCGATGGTAACATCTCAAAAGCTGCACGACTCTTAAATATCAGCCGCGCAAAACTTGACTATCGACTACGCAAGCTCAATTAGCGGTGATTGTTATATGCAAAGTAACTAAAACTATAGTCAATCCCACTGACTTACTCCCTAGATTTTCGCAAACAAGTTCTTAAAAGTATAGACGAGGGTATGACCTTTGCCGAGGCAGCTGAATTCTATAACCTCAGCCCAACCACCATACAGAACTGGAAGAGACGTGTTCATAGCAAAACAACCAGGCAAACCAAACCCTATAAAATACCAGATGACGTGCTACTGAATGATGTCGAAGAACATCCCGATGATTACCAGTATGAGCGAGCACGTCGTCTAAACTGCAGTAAAACAGGCATTTATCATGCCCTAAAGCGCCTTGGTATCAGTCAAAAAAAAGACCTTAAAGCATCCAAAAGCGTGTCCGATCAAAAGAGCGATATACCACAGTAAGCTTGATACCTTTAAACAACAAGGCTATCCCATTGTTTACATGGATGAAAGCGGCTTTGAGTACGAGACTATTCGCTCTCATGGGTACACATTAATTGGTACACCTTGTATTGATAGCTACAATTGGCAAAGTAAAAAGCGAACCAACGTTATCGGTGCTCTGTATGAAAAGATGCTGTTTGCAATTGATTACTTTAAGCACAACATCAACAGCATCGTCTTCTATCACTGGTGCAAACACAAGCTAATCCCAAGTCTTAAAACCAAATGCGTGATTGTGATGGATAACGCCAGATTTCATAAGAGCAGGCGTATTCAAAAGCTACTGAATAGACATGGTCATCGTATTCTATGGCTGCCACCGTACAGCCCTGATCTGAATCCTGAGCGAGGATAAAGCAAAGCACTGCTTTGCCCGAGCGCAAGACGAGAGCTGTGCTCGAGTGGGAGAAGAAATGGGCTCAGGTGAAGTTTCTACGCCAAGGCTGGATGGAAAACGACTTATCCAAATTGTTTTATGATGTTTGTCCTAACCATAACAATTTTATTTTGAACTGACTATAGCGTTATGAATCTTTAATTTAGCTGACACAGAGTTTTGAACGTCCTCTACCTTTGATACATATTCTTTTCATCAATAAGTCGATACGATTAAGTAGACTTTAATTTATGATTAAATATTTTTTTAGCTACATTAACGAAATTATCAACGACGGTATAGTTTTCTTTTTTTCGGTATCTGAGAATAATTGGGCTAAAAGCAAACTCTTCACTTAGAGGAAGAAATACCAGATCTTTACTATAAAGATTAGCTACTCCCTCATTCACTATTGTGATTCCAAATCCAGCCAACACTAATCCCAAAGCAGAGTGAATATCACGTACAGGCTCAAATAGATTTGAGGGCGATATCATTTTGACTTCAAAAATTTTAAGAATAGTTGAAAGGAAATTTGGTTGTGGAGTATCAGGAAATAAAATCATTGGTTCATTAACGATATCTTCTAAAGACAGAGACTGATTAACTTTTAGCTGTAACAGTGGATGCTCTTTATATAAAGCAACATAAAGTTTTTCTTCTTTCAGAATAATACGCTCAATCTCGTGATCTATACTTTTAAGCCTACCAATTCCTATGTCAATCTTACCGTTTTTTAATTTTTCAATCTGTTGAAGAGTATTCATGGCTTCGACATGAATGGCAATATCAGGATACTTTAATCGGTAATATTTGATGCATTCTGCCAGTTCGCTATATATAGCAGAGCCAATAAATCCAATACGCAGTGTATTATTGGCTCCGCCAATTTGCTGAGTCATCTTCTTAAGATGCATTTCACTCTGCACAATTTTTTTAGAATTTTCATAGAAGTATTTACCTGCCTCTGTCAATTCTATGGATCGAGTATTACGTACCAATAACGACACTTCTAACTCTTCTTCCAAATTTTGTATAGCACGACTTAATGGTGGCTGAGCAATAAATAATTTTTCAGCCGCTTTTGTGAAACTCATCTCATCAGCTACAGCAATGAAATATTTCATTTGGCGAATATCCATATTGTGCGGCTGTCCTCTTAAAGATCAATAATAAGGTGCTGTGATTTTATTTTTGAACAGCAGGGTGTAAACATAGTCAAATGGTCTGTTTCATTTAAAATCATATCCTGATGATGTAACTCACCTCCGGTATAACGCAGCGTACATGTGCCACAAATACCCTGTTCACATGACATTGGTACTACATAACCTGCCTTATTTAAAACCTCGGCAATATTATCCGTTTGTAATAATGAAATTTTTTGACCTGTAGATGCAATTTCTAAGCTATGCTCTTGATCAGATGCTAACAGCAACTCAGTCATAGGATTTTTGAAACATTCTTTATGAATAAATTCTTTTGTCCATTGCATAGCTAATGCCTGCGCTTCGACATACTGAATAAAATGTCCAGAGCCACAAACATAAATGTGTGTATTGACTTTTTCTTGCTGTAAAACTGCTGCGATATCAAAGCCGTTAGTTTGTTGATTACCAATATAGGTCACATAATGGCTATTACGGTTCATGATATGAAATTCATCAATACGGTCAATAAATGGGATATTCGGCTGACGTATACAGTAATGTAAATCACATTTACGTTGATCGATAGCAAGGCTCGACCACATACTCAAAATAGGTGTAATGCCGATTCCACCTGCAATCAACAGAACTTTTTGGTCAGTATCATCGAGTTCAAATAGATTACGTGGTTCACTTATTTTAATAAGGTCGCCCACTCTAAGTTGCTCGTGAATATAACGAGATCCACCTAGTGATTGCGGCTCTTTTAAAACACCTATTTCGTAATATCTACGGTCTTGTAGTGGACTAATGAGTGAATATTGACGTACTTTGCCATGAGGAAAATGGAAGTCTATGTGCGCACCACTATTAAAATGAGGTAATAACTTGGTATGAATTGGAACAAGTTGAATACTTAGGATATTGTCAGATTCATAGCGCATTTGCTTTATGCGCACATCAATGAGGTTATTCACATTCAATCCATATCTTCTACAGGGTTTAAAATTATGATTCGATATATCTTTATTAGGCCGTGTCCCTAATTCAAAAATGCGGTAAAAAGTGCCAAACTACGCCTAAATTTATAGAATTTAGAACAGGAAAAAATGGCACGAATCGCATTGGCAGATGAATTCTAAAAGTCAGCCTATGATTCTCATTCTTCAAGTTTATAGCAAACCTTAACCCTGTATTTTCTTTCGAATGATTGATATTTTTTTCATGATGAATATCCTTATTGATTTAATGCACATTGTACTGTATAAAATCAATTAGTTTAAAGGTCTAATTCCAGAACAGGAGAACGTGATCTAGAAACACAAATCATCATCCGTTGGTTGCCTTGTTTCTCAGTATCACTTAAAACCATATCTAAGTGCTCAGGTTCACCACGAAGTACTCTGCATTCACATGCGCCACAAATACCCGCACGGCAAGAAAATGGTACCTCTACGCCCTGCGCTTCGATTGCTTCCAAGATTGACTGCTCAGGTTTTACAAGAATGTCGCGTCCTGATTTTGCTAATTTTACGGTAAAGTCTAATATAGCCAGTTCTGTCTTATTCTCTGACGTATTCAGTTTCGGCGCATTAAACCATTCAAAATGTACTCTTTCTGCAATATCAGCTGAAGCCTCTTTGAGTGCTAGCATCAGTGGATTTGGACCACAGCAATAGATATGGGTATTTTCAGCATTATCTTGTACAATTTTTTGTAAATTCAACAGATCTGCTTGTTCATCATTGAAATGGAAATGAATATTTTTTTCCTGATTAAGCGCACATAGACTTTCATAAAATGCAGCACGTTGTCGATTTCGTACAGAATAATATAATGTCCATTTTTTTTGATGTGCAATACACCAATGAATCATCGAAAGAATTGGAGTAATCCCAATCCCTCCTGCAATAAAACAATATTGTTCAGCATCAACCAACTCAAAATGATTACGTGGTGTGCTTACGCTCAGCATATCACCGAGCTTTATCTTTTGATGAATAAAAGCTGAACCACCCTGGCTATTTGGATCCAAACTCACAGAAAATACATAACGATCACTCTCTACCGATGAATTTAACAATGAGTAATGTCTGGTCAGTCCATTCGCAAGATAAATTTCTATATGCGACCCTGGTGTAAATGATGGAAGTGCTTGTTTCTTTTCATCTCTAAGCTCCAAGAGCAGGATACCTTTGGCTTCACATTGGATATCTGTCACTCTGAGCTTTAATTTTCCTACTGTCATAACCACCACCTCCTTTTAGTGGAATGAACGTGAAGTACTTCTCAACAAGTACTTCACGATGTATTGATAATATTTAAGCTTGATTTTGCTGTGTCTCTTGGCTAATCAGCTCTAAAAGTTTCTTACGTACACGTACAGGTGCAATATCATTTGACATTAATACTGGGTCTAAAGAGAAGAAATCGGTAGTTTCCATCTCTGTCTGTACGGCTTCAAGTAACGGTACGTCTTCATCTTCAAATGCACGATGCATATTCTGAATTTTCATCATATTAAAACTTGCATCTTCTTCGATATGATTACGACGTGTCGCAAAGAAATAGTGTGTTGTGGTATCAGTTTCAGGGGTGGTAGTATGTAAATCATATTGATTTAAATCATCTACGCCAAATTCTCCGTTTTGTACAGCAGCAACAGTAAGTTGAATATGCGAAGGTGCCGTCCATGTAATGTTAAAATATTGCTGAGCTGAGGCTTGTGGATCTGGTAACAATGGTGCAAAAATCATCATTGCAGGTTGTTGTTCCCATTCCCAACGTGCAGAAATACTATTATATGTTTCTGTAACCTGTGGAATAATTGGTGACAGCTTGCCACGCGTTGTAATAATTTCACCATGTACATGATCGATATGACTTAAATCCATTACATTATCGGTTATGAGTTCAAAATTGCATTTTACATGCATATAGGTATGACCAACCGAATTTGGATGTCCTGACAATAGTTCGCTGTAATCTGGGATTAAATTTTCATCGGCGTTTTCTGCGTTACCCATCCAAATCCAAATAAAACCATAGCGTTCTATCAAAGAAAAAGATTGTATTTTCGCCGCAGTTGGAATGTGACCTTTCCCGTGAGGATTATGTACACATTGACCAGTGCAATCAAATTTTAAAGCATGATATGGGCAAACCAATTGGTCGCCTTCTCTTCTCCCTAAACTTAAAGGTGCGAAACGATGAGGACAACGATCATGTAGCGCAACAGGCGTACCATCTTGAGTGCGATAAATTACCATGTTGATATTCATAATTTTGCGCTTAAATAGATTAAATGCATCAACCTCGGTTGAAAGCGCAGCAACATACCAGCAGTCTTTTAAAAAAACATCCTCAGACTGCGTGTGCGTTTTAAAAATCATCTTATTCATTTAGCATCTCCTTGCTATATTGACAATATTTATTGAACTATTCCGTTTAGCTAATTACTTTATAAATGAGTTTAGAAACGTTTGCCAATATCAAATATCTCTGAATTGGATACTTTAAAGGTATTAATTCTAAATTGTAGATTTAACTAGGGTGTGTTGACAATTACCGTAAATGGATAATCGTCGCTGCTAAATAGATATTAGCAGCAAACGACTCATCCGTTTTTTCAGCACGCATGGCAATTTTCTTGCATCTCTGCGAGTATAAGCCTTATCTGTTTGCTCAAACAAAAAATCCTAATACCACTTTTCATCGTGGTATTAGGATTTTTTTATATCTTTTTTATATTAAAAAGAAGTACGGCGATAGTGACGGTATTCAGGTAACCAAAAGTTTGCCTCTATTCGGCGTTGTAAGTTTTCCGCGGTATCAGGTAGTGCCAGCTTATCTTCAACCGCTTGCACTGCTACGGCATAGGCTATTTTTTCACTAATCTCTCTGATCACTTTGATTGGCGGTAGTATAGCACCCGGTGCTTTTTGGTACTCCATAGAGATATCTGCAAGGGCTTGGCTTGCCGCCATGAGCATATTATCACTGATACTTGTCGCCTGAGCCGCCAAAACGCCAAGACCGATGCCTGGGAATATATAGCTGTTATTACACTGAGACACCTCAAAGGTCTGGCCATTGAAGGTCGTGGGAGGAAAAGGACTGCCTGTTGCAATGATGGCTTTGCCACGACTCCAGTTCATCACTTCTTGCGGTGTTGCCTCAACACGAGTTGTTGGGTTTGACAGCGGTAATACAATTGGATGTTCCGTATTGGCGCATAACGCTTCGATGACCTCTTGGGTAAACAGACCTTTTTGGCCACTGACACCGAACAATACCGTGACACCGCCTTGCTGAACGACTTGTGCCAAACCGAGCTTGTTGCTCTTTTCCCAATGCGCAATGTCTGATTCTTTTTGTACCAATGGTACTTGGAATTTTTGCAGCTCGGTCATGCTGTCGGTCAACAGACCATAACGATCAACCATAAATACTTGGCTACGTGCTTGCGCTTCAGTCAACCCTTCACGCTGCATTTGGCGAACAATATGTTCGGCGATACCACAACCTGCCGAGCCTGCGCCCAAAAACGCGATTTTTTGCTCGCTTAATTTTTGACCTTTATTCAAGCAAGCAGCAATCAAGGTACCGACCGATACCGCAGCAGTACCTTGGATATCATCATTGAAACAGCATAGCTGGTCACGATATTTATTCAATAATGGGGTGGCATTTTCCTGTGCAAAATCTTCGAACTGCAATAACGCTTCTGGCCAACGGCGTTTAACGGCTTGAATGAATAAATCCACAAATTCATTATACTCATCGCCAGAGATACGTGGGTTTCTCCAGCCCATATACATAGGATCGTCAAGGAGCTGTTGATTATTGGTGCCGACATCTAACAAGATTGGTAAGCAATACGCTGGGCTAATACCACCGCACGCCGTATACAAAGACAATTTACCGATTGGAATGCCCATACCGCCAATCCCTTGGTCTCCAAGGCCCAATATACGTTCGCCGTCAGTGACAACGATCACTTTGACGTTTTGTTTGGTGGCATTTTGCAATATATCATCGATTTGATGGCGCTCAGCATATGAGACAAATAGCCCCCGTTTACGGCGATAGATTTGCGAGAATTTTTCACACGCTTGACCAACTGTCGGGGTATATATGAGCGGCATGATTTCTTCAATGTGCTGCTCAACCAAATGATAAAACAAGGTTTCATTGGTGTCTTGAATATTACGCAAATAGATATGCTTGTCCATATCACTCGTGAATGAGCGCAGCTGATGATAAGCACGCAATGATTGCTCTTCAATCGTCTCAATATTATGCGGTAGTAACCCAGTTAAATTAAAGCTATTGCGCTCTTCTGCTGAGAAGGCACTGCCTTTATTGAGTAAAGGGGTCTCTAAAAGAGCGGGGCCAGCAACGGGAATATATAAGGGACGCTTATTTGACATGATAAAATCTTCTTCTTAAGGGCATATGAATGAAAACTGTATTAGGGCTGCATTATACATAGCATCGACTGATATTTAACAATATGTAACAAAATCATTTTAAACATGTATTTTTTTAGAGATGTTCATCATTATGCATTCCATCCTGATTCGCATCCAATCGCTGACAACATACAATTGTCTTGATAAACAATTGCCCAATTGATATAGCAGATATATACTCTTATAAAAGCATATATTTGTAAGGGAGGCTAAATTGTTTATTAATCATAAAAGATGTCCGAAATGTGATACTAGCCTCAAACGTTCTGATTGGAGCTGTAGCCACTGTGGTAACCAAAATTTGACGAATTGGATGCTCACTTTGCCTATGTGGGGCATTGGCATTTTTATCTTCATCATGATTATTCTATTGATGATTAACAATTTTTGTAGTACTGAGATGTTCCGTTCATTTAGCAAGAGTTATGGTGTTATGTGCTGATTATAGACATAAAAAAGCCCAGCTATATCAATAGCTAGGCTTTTATTTATCAAGTAGCTCATATCTATCAAGTGACTAAAGATGACTAAATAAAATCCATGTACCGATGGCAATTAGCATCACACCACCAAATATTTCAGCTCTGTGACCGATTATGAAGCCCAACACCTTTCCTAACATCACCCCTAGCGTGACCATTATCGTAGTCGCTAGACCAATCAGACCTGCCGCCAGCAAAATATTGACCTTGACAAATGCTAGGCTCACACCGACAGCCATGGCATCGATGCTGGTACCAAATGCAGTCAAAGCAAGTTTGAAAACAGAATGTCTCGATAGCACTTCTGCCGTTTCATCACTTGGCTTCAGTCCCTCATACAGCATGTGCAGACCGAGCGTAAAAAGTATGACAAACGCGACCCAATGATCCCATGCCTCAATAAAAGACGCATCTATAAAGGATGTGGCAGAGTGACCAATTAACCAACCAATAATCGGCGTGATCGCTTCAATGGTGCCAAAAATAACACCCATTCTGAAGGCTTCGGTAAAACGAGGGTTTTTAAGAATTGCTCCTTTACTGATTGCCACAGAAAAGGCATCCGTAGACATAGAAAAAGCAAGTAATAGAAGTGCGATAGGATTCATGTGATTTTCTCTGGTCGAGTATAGAGTCCACGACATAGCCACACCCCCGACCTGCAGTGTAGATATATCGATGGTCTCGCCAACCGAGAGGTGTTCGCACCATGGCATGTGGCCAAGTGTGTTGATACGAACGCTTTCGCAGTACGAAAGCAGGCTACTCCCCAAAGAGTGCTTAGATTAGCATTGATATGCTATAAGTCAATCATAAAATACTAAAGAAGAATTTTACACCTGATAAAGCGTGAAGTTGGAAACGCTAGCAAATACTCTTGGAGCAGATGAATGATTTAGAGAGTTATGAACATAAAGAAACCCTTCACGCTAAATTTTCATAGCATGAAGGGTTTTTTAATGCGTGGCGCTTTTTAGTAATCCACGGTATAGCTCAAGCCGTAAGTTGTCCCTGAAGCAGGCAAACGGTTTAAATCGCCAAAGGTCGTTTGATGATACACGGTCTGATAGTCTTTGTTTAAGATATTATACACGCCGTAGCCCATACGGCCGACAGGCAGTTTGACTTGCCCAAGCACATCAAAGGTCGCATAGCCTGTTAATGGCTGCGCACTCGCGTCTGGGTCGTTCTGTTGGTCCTTATAAGCCTTGTCGCTACCGCCGACTGCCAGCGCTTGCAAGCGAATATTGCTGCCTTCGCTAAAGTTATACTGCGCGTATGCCGTGCCTTTGAGTGGCGTCAGGCGTACTGCATCCAGCTCCAGCCAGTCGCCATCTTTTTTGTATTGCCCGCGGGTATAGGCAAGGCTGCCGCCAAACTGCCAGTCTTTGTTCAAATCATGCGTGAGCGAGGCTTCAGCGCCGTAAATACGTTCGTCCGTATCGACGACTTCAACGGTATAGTCGTTGGTAAAGCGTACGGTTTTGTCTGAGTCGTTATAAAAACCGCTAACCTTTGCGCTGGTATCACCGCGCTTACCTTGCCAGCCCAGCTCGTAGTTATTGATAGAAATGGGCTGAATATTGTCTGAGTTGACCACAAATCCAGCACGCACGTCACGTAAGGCACGCTGCACGTCAGCCGTGGTAAAGCCTTGCGAGAAGTTAGCAAAGACTTGGTCATCATCGGTCAACTGATAGCTGGTACCAAGGTTAAACAGCACTTTGTCGTGCTTACTGCTACCCGCCTCAACCGCGCCTGCTTCGTAATCAATACCGTAAGCGTCAGCAATATCACTGATGCCATTGGTCGCAAAATAATCCGCCAATAGCTGCTCATAAATGGGCACAAAACGGTCGGTATCCGATTTGATGTTTTGATAGCGCACGCCAGCGCTGGTGTGCCATTTGTCGGTCATATCCACATCGGCATTGACGAACGCGCCCCATTTATCGATAGTGGTTTTTGGTCCGCCGTTATAGCTCAGACCATTACTTGTTGAAGTCAAGCCATTACTTGCAAGAAAAGTAGTCAGGTCTTGGCCATAATAGGTCTGCTCACTCTCTTCACGTTCAAAATCCGCGCCATAGCTGAACAAAGTATTTTTACCCATGACATCGGTTTCAGTCTGCATAGCGGCGCGCAGTCCCATCACCTCAATATCCGCTTCAGACTGCGTAACTACGACCGATGCACCCAATAGCTTTCCTAAGGTGTCTGCATCGGTTAAACCATTATTTACCCAAACGTCTTTGGCTTGACTAGTAAATGATTTTCCTGACGGATAAAAGCGTGCTTTTTCGTCACGATAATAGCCTGTCAGACTTAGGTTAGAACCCAAAAAGTCACTGTCATTATAGTTTAGGTTGACCGAGCTTTTGGTATTGTAGGGTTGATTTTCGATTTTAGCACCGTCAATAGCACGCAATGAAGGCGTAGTTCCTTCTTGGAGCACGGATAGATTATCCCCATAATCAACGCCATAATCGGTGTCTTGCTCGCTGTCATAATAGGTCGCCGCAAGATTCATGGTCTTGGTATCGCTAATATCAAAGCCAAGGTTGGCGTTGACGCTAATAGTATCGGTGTCTTGGTTGTCGGTTTGGTTGGCATCAGGGCTGATGCGGTCGCCATGACTGTCAAACTTGCCACCTGTGGTCTCGTAGTCTACATCGACATTACCATACACGCGCTCGCCGCCGTAGCCGATGCTTTGTCCCACATGATAGCCGAGCGAGTCGGATTTAAACTCGCGGCTGCTGTTAATGCCAAGGCGCGTCTGTCTTGTCAAGCCATAACCTGCCGTTGATTTGGTCACGATATTAATCAGACCGCCTGCTGCCCCCGCGCCATAGATGCTGGTCGCACCTGAGAGCACTTCGACGCGCTCAATTTGCTCAGGGTCGATGCTGTTTAGCTCGCGTGATAAACTGCGCGAGCCAGATAATGGCACGCCGTTGAGCAAATACTGTACAGGACGCCCGTGCATGGTCGTGCCGTAGTTACTGACCGAGCCGCTACTCACGCCAAGGCTGGGCACGAGCTGGGCTAAGATGTCCCCAACCGTGCGGTTACCTGTCGCCTGCGCCTGAATGTCCGCCTCATAAATCACTTGCGTGACAGCAGGCATTTCACTAATTTTCTGTGCCAGCGCTGTGCCTGTTTTGGCATTGGCACTAACTGTAATAGCATCTAAAGTCACACTAGGTACATCGCTTGATGATGCATTCGAGGTCGCCGCAGCGGTGGCCTGCACACCTGATGCACTTTGCACTGAATTGGCATTGGTTTGGGCGTATAACTGCTGGCTGATACAAAGGGTAAGAAGAGATAGAGCAACGTGATGGTGGCTTTTCATAATTACTTCACTTAGGTTGTTTCACTTAATTGGATAGGTGGACAGTGATATGCGTTATATTTAGCAAATGATACTGTGTGTACTAACTTTGTAAATGATATTCTAAATGATAATGATTTTTATTTCTATAAGTATTTACAAATAGGTTTTTATAAGTAGCGAGTGACCATGTTGACTGACTTACTGCAATTACCGTCCGTTTCTTTGGTAAATTTGGCGAAATGGTTAGGGCGTGTCCCTAATCTGGAAAAGTAATTATAAAGCCTTTAAAATAAAGAGACTATTTCAAACATGGCTCTCTAAATTATGGCAAGAACAGTGCTCAATGATAATACATGGGAACAACTCCAAAG
>Ga0207918_100045_pt1 | contig 29599 bp, 26 predicted proteins | sample DeeseametaMP0440_FD_184211 | JGI IMG/M metagenome (GOLD analysis project Ga0207918, IMG submission 184211) | Marine microbial communities from the Deep Atlantic Ocean - MP0440 (SPAdes) | ecosystem: Environmental > Aquatic > Marine > Oceanic | place: East of Rio de Janeiro, Brazil, South Atlantic... | reverse complement strand
CTCTTCAGGTTCTGCTTTGGTGAATGCGGGGATGTTGTATTTCTATCTACACAAGCGCGATATTTTCCGTTTTGGTGCACACTGGAAAAAACTGTTTATCCAGTTTGGTATTTCTAATGCCGTGATGATTGCGGCATTGTGGTATGCATTGACTTGGTATAATGGTGACGTGTCACAGTGGATTCGCGTTGCCGAAGTGATCGGGTTGTGCGTGGTCGGCGTTGTGGCTTATGCGGTTGGTTTGCTCTTTACCGGGTTTAGACCACGTCATCTCAAACATGAAGCATAAAAGAAAGCAGTACTTTATTTATACTGCAAGCGAAGCGCGTAGCTTAAAAAAAGCATGGCTTGATTGAAGAATATATTGAAATTAATAAAAAGCCTGATCTTCGTGATCAGGCTTTTTATTTTGTATATATGTCCCGTCCTGAAATAAGTTTACACCTTTAAGAGGCTTATTTTATGGAACATGAACGAGAACAAAGAGTTAAACGTACACAACGTGATTATAGCTTTGCCTTTAAAATGATGGTTGTACATGAAGTAGAAAAAGGGCAAATTACTTATAAACAAGCTCAGGCAAAATATGGTATTCAAGGAAGATCAACTGTGCTGGTATGGTTACGCAAGCACGGACAACAGGACTGGACTTCGAATATGCCGACTTCTTCTAAACGCCAATTGACACCCCAACAACGAATCCGCCAATTAGAAAAACAGTTAGCCGCAGAAAAGCTCAAAACTGAATTTATACAGGATGTGATTTATCACATTGATAAAGAGTGTGGGACTGATCTTGGAAAAAAGTATACCGAGCACGTTTCAAAGATTGGCAAAGCCAAAGAAGACTAAGCGTTTCACGTTATTGTCAGTGGTTAGGAATCACTCGACAATCTTATTATCAAGCAGAAAAACGTGCTCAAATGACTGCACAAATAACCGAACAAATACTCGAGTTGATTATGGAATATCGCTGTCTCATGCCAAGTATCGGAACACGTAAGCTGTATTGGCTTATTAAAGGCAAATTGTTGCAACGTGGTTTAAAGTGTGGACGGGATCAGTTATTTAAAATATTGAAAGAAAATAACTTATTGATTCGCCCTAAGCGTCGCTATACAAAAACTACGGATAGCAAGCATTGGATGAAGAAGCATCCAAATTTATTAAAGGATTATTCAGCAGTGCAAGCCAATGAAGTCTTTGTTAGTGATATTACCTATGTTGAGAGTGCTGAAGGTGTGCATTATTTATCCTTGGTGACAGATGCTTATACCCGACAGATTAAAGGTTATAAGTTATCGAATGATATGCGTGCGGAGAATGTTATGCAGGCTCTACATATGGCGATGCAGCATGTGACGGATCGAGCGACTAGGATGATTCATCATTCAGACAGAGGCTCTCAGTATTGCTCTGAGCTATATCAATCGGCATTGCGCCATTATGGGATATGTCCTTCCATGACAGATGGATACCTTGCGAAACAGTGTTTCTCATATCAAAATGCATTAGCAGAGCGGATTAATGGAATATTAAAGCAGGAGTTTTTAACTACACGATGTCAAACCATGAAGGAGTTAGATCACTTAATTACGGAATCTATCATGATTTATAATTACTATAGACCACATTTAAGTTTAAATATGAACACCCCGAATCAGATGTATGAGCAAACTAAAACCGAGCTAATTGCTTAACTCGGTTTGAAGTGGAATACTGTCAATCTATTTCAGGACAAGACAATTTGATGTGTTGAGATCCGACTCCAGTCATAAAAACCATGTCATCTGTTTTAAGAAAGGCTTACTTAAGGTGTTAGACCTTCAGGATCGCGATACCAGCTTTCAATAAACAATGTTGCGGCAAGGCTATCAGCAGAAAGTTTTTTGCCTCGACCTTGCGCATGGTAATGGCTTAGCTCATCACGGGCTGCACGAGTACTTAGGCGTTCATCCACCATCCATGTTTCAATATTGGTTTGATGACGTAAACGACGTGCGAACTTACGTGCTCGAGCAGATAATTCTGACTCACTATCATCCATATTCAGCGGTAAACCGACTAAAAATACATTGGGCTGATATTGTTTAATAATTTTATGCAGGTCATCCCAGTTGGGGATGCCATCTTTCATTGGAAATAAAGCCAAAGGTGTTGCACTTTCAATCAATGCTTGACCGACTGCCATGCCCATTTTTTGTGTACCGAAGTCAAATGCCATAATCATTTGGGGCGTGTTTAAATCAGGCATGTCCAATCTCAGAAGACAACCATGTTCGATCCAGTCCGAGCTTTTTATAGGCAGCATCCCAACGGTCGTCATAAGGAATATTAAAAATCAAATCCATATCAGCATCGCAGACTAGCCAATCACCACGAGACAGCTCATCTTCTAATTGGTTTTTGGTCCAACTGGTATAGCCCAAAGCAATTTGATAGCGACCCACACCTTCATTATGCGCAATCGCATCTAAAATATCTTTAGACGTGGTGATACAGATATTTTCGCCCACAGCAATCGAAGAGTGCCATGTCGGCTGACCCGTATGTAAGACAAAGCCAGCTTCTGGACGCAAAGGCCCACCTTGGAGAACATCATGTGGTCGTACGTGATCGGCTTCAATTTCAAGATCATTGAGCAGTTCTTTGACTGAAAGTCCTGAAGGGCGGTTGATGATGATGCCTTGAGCACCTTCCTCATCGTGTCGGGCCAAATAAATCACGGTATGGGCAAAGACTTCATCTGCCATATCGGGTGGGGCAATGAGACAGCGATGCGTCAGATATTGTTTGCTCACCTAAAGGCTTCTCCTTGAAATTAAAATGCTTCTAGTCAAATGTTGTTCTCTACCACGTTACTAGACTAATGCACTTTCTCCAAATTTTTTTTTTGTGATCCAGTCTACATAAATTAGGCAGATTGAAACTTCAACTGACGTAATTGCTTGGCATGTTGTAGCGTGGTGTCATTAATTTCAACGCCGCCTGTCATGCGTGCGAGCTCATCGATACGCTCATCTTCTTCTAAGTTTAAAATGGTGCTACTGGCAGGGTCAGTTTGACGTTTTTTCACCAACAAGTGCTGGTCGGACTGTGCTGCAACTTGAGCTTGGTGGGTAATACACAGAATTTGCACATGCGAACCCAAGTCGGCCAAGAGACGACCGACAATTTCTGCTGTGCCACCGCTAATACCGACGTCAATTTCATCGAAGACTAAAACTTCAGCTTCAGTTTTTTCAGCATTCATCACTTGCATCACCAACGCGATACGTGACAACTCTCCCCCTGAGGCAACCTTGGCTAATGGTTGCGGTGGAATGCCTTTGTTGGCGGTGAACAGTAATTGAATAAAACTTAGACCTTCACTAGAAACCTGCTCCATTGGTTCAAACTTAAACTCAAAGTGCGCTTCAGGCAGAGCCAATTGTTTGACCTGTTCGGTTAAATGTTTTGCCAATGGTGCGGCTGCATCGCGACGAATTTGGTCAAGGTGCTGGGCTTTATTTAACAGGTCCTGATGCGAGACTTCAACTTGCTCAGCTAGTGTTTCTGGATCTTCTAATAAATGGAGCTGTGCCAGTTCAGATTGCCATTGTTCATGTTCTTGTTTTAAGTGTTCTGGCTGCGTGCGGTACTTACGGGCAAAACGGTGGAACATCTCAAGCTGGGTGTTCAACTCTTCCATGCGTTCTGGGTCATAGCTTTGACGGTCAATAAACTGACGTAGATTAGCCGTGGCATCGTCAAGCTCACTTTGTGCATTCAGCAAAGACGTATGAATCTCGGCCAATTGTTCACTGCGTCCTGCATGTGACTCTAAGCGGCGAATAATACTGGAAATTTCTTGATTAATATTTTGTTCAGCATCATCTAAGGCCGTAACGGCATAACTACAGTCCTGCATGATATTTTCATGATGCGACAAGCGGTCGAACTCTTGTTCAATCTCTTTATAGTCGATTTGTACCACATCTTCGAGTTCTTCTAATTGTAAACTCAAGGTATCCATACGCTGTTTACGCGTGGCTTGAGCATCCAATGCTGCTTGGTGCTGACGAATGTCTTTTTGCCATGTGCTATAGGCTTCACGCACAGCTTGCGCTTCTGGGTAGAAGTTATGATAGAGGTCTAACCAGCGTCTTGGATAAGGCGGCTCTAATAGCTGTTGTTGACTGTGTTGACTATACAGCTGTACCAGCAAACGCCCGATTTCTTTCAATTCAGCTAAGCTGCTTGGACGACCATTAATCCATGCTTTGCTGCGGCCAGTGGCAAAAATAACCCGTCTTAGATGAATTTCTCCTGACTCATCATCTAACTCATGTGCCTTTAACCAAGTGGCTTCAGGGCTGTGCTCTTGATAGCTGAAAATAGCCGTGACATCGGCTTTATCTGAACCGAAACGGACATAGTTGGTGTCGGTACGTTCTCCCAGACAGGCGGACAGTGCATCTAGCAATAATGATTTGCCTGCACCTGTTTCCCCAGTCAGGACATTAAAACCTTGATCGATATCAAGTGCTAAGTGATCGGCTAAAGCAAAATTAATTAAAGTTAAATGTGTCAGCATAAACGCATCCGAGCTGCGAAAAGTTTTAGTTTAAGATAGTGAAGTTTTATTCAGCCGACAAGACGGCAACGCTATTCGTTTTGTGTAAAGTCGGCTTATTTTAGCGTGAATCTGAAAGTCGACCTAGCAGATTTTTTTAAATCCGACTGTTATAGCAAACACAGCACAAACTTGTGGGTATGCGGTGTATACAGAAAGAGCACGACTCAGCGAACGGATCGCATTGGCAAAAAACAAGCCAAAATGGGCTAGAAATTGAGGCAATTGTACGATGGTCGGACTTTAACAAAATATTGATTGAGGAGAATAAAACATCGATTGATTAGTTAATCGCACATCTTTAAACTAGCGAATCAATACGAATATAAATGCGCATTATCTGGAGTGTACGCATGTCAACTCAGTTCGACCATGTCTCTGTCATTAAAAAATCCAATGTTTATTTTGGCGGTTTATGCATCAGTCATACTGTGCAATTTGAAGATGGCACCAAAAAAACGCTAGGGGTTATTCTTCCGACAGAGCAAGCTTTGACGTTTGAAACACATGTGGCAGAGCGTATGGAAATTATTTCAGGCGAATGTCGTGTACAAATTGCTGACAGCGAAGAGAGTGAATTGTTCCGCGCAGGTCAGTCTTTTTATGTGCCTGGCAATAGTCGTTTTAAAATTGAAACCGACGAAGTGTTGGACTACGTGTGCCATTTAGAAGGCTAGGCTTTCAACTGATACTCGCCAAGTAATTTCAAGCGAAATCGGTTAAACTATCCGTTGCACAGCAATCCTGTAAAGTCAGCTTTACAGGATTTTTATTTTGGCACATCGTGTCGATGGTCATTTATCTTTTTAGAGGTCCTACATGGCTAAACCTGAATATTTCTATGGCGTTCATTCGGTGGAGTCATTGTTGGAGCTTGAACCTGAGCGCGTACTGACGCTTTTTACCTTAAAAGGGCGTGATGATCAGCGTTTAAAGCGTGTACTTGAGTTGGCTGAACCGTTTGGTATTAGCGTACAACAAACCGGTCGTGATCGATTAGAAAAAATGGCTGGCTTACCGTTCCACCAAGGCGTTGTGGCTGCGGTCCGTCCTAATCCAGTTTTCAATGAAAAAGATTTAGAAGCCTTACTGAAACAATCGCCAAATTGTTTATTGCTGGGTTTAGATCAAGTCACCGATCCGCATAACCTCGGCGCATGTATCCGTACCGCGGCTGCAATGGGCGTTGAGGCCGTGATTGTGCCTCGTGATCGTTCTGCAAGTTTGACCCCGACCGCGCGCAAAGTTGCGGCAGGTGGTGCTGAAAAAGTCAAATTTATCCAAGTGACCAATTTGGCTCGGACTTTAGCGCAAATTAAAGATGAGTTTAATGTGCGTGTGGTCGGTACCATGTTGGATGAAAAAGCTTTGCCGCTACAACAGTTCGATTTTACTGGAACGGCTGTATGTGTGGTGATGGGTGCTGAAGATACTGGTCTGCGCCCAATTACCCAGTCTCAATGCGATCAAACGGTTTATATTCCTATGGCAGGCAATCTACAAAGTTTGAATGTCAGTGTAGCAACGGGTATGGCTTTGTATGAAGCATGCCGTCAACGTAATGTCTAAGATTTTTTAATTCCTGATTCAATGTAAACACAATGATGACCCCTCAAAAACAAGGCTATGTATTTATTGCCATCACCATGTGTATTTGGGGGGGATTTACCTTAACGGCGCGGCTCAGTGCCAATTGGGGTATTGGTGCGTGGGATATTACTGCCTTACGTTTTCTCTTGGCATTTTGCATCTTAATGCCGATCTTGATTTATAAAAAAGACACAGCCTTTTTGTGGAAGAAAGAGCCTTTTATTTTGGCTATGATTGGTGGGGTATGTTATTGCATCACCGCTTATAGTGCCTTTCATTATGTGCCTGCGGCACATGCAGCGATCTTTCTCAATGGCTGTATTCCACTTTGCACGGCTGTCGCGGCTTATCTTTTATTTCGGCAACCCTTTGACCGCCATACTTGGCTTAGCCTCAGTATTATGTTATTGGCACTGACGGCCATGAGTGGGTTGATGTATCAAGAAACAGGTATCGCTTTTAGTCTCGGCGATGGTTTATTTTTCCTTAGTGCGGTGCTTTGGGGAACATTTACTGTCTTGCTTCGGCAATGGAAATTATCCGCATGGCATTCGATGGCAGGTGTTGCGATCTGGTCTGCGATGGTATTTGTGCCGATTTATGTTTTGTTTTTGCCTAAAACCTTAGCACATGTGCAACCTGTGCAATTGATTGCTCAGGTCATATTTCATGGCATATTTGTGGTGATTGTAGCAACCCTTACTTATGTAGAAGCCATTAAACGTTTGGGGGCATTTAAAACGGGCAGTATTGTTACTTTAGCACCATTTATTGCTGCGATTATTGCGGTTCCTTTGCTCAATGAACCTTTGAGTGTTGCCATTTTATGTGGGCTTGTGGGGATGGGGATTGGTGCCTTGCAGCCTTGGCGCTGGATACGCAAGGACAGTTTGAAAGCCCAACTCGTGCAACAAAAAAAGCAGTCATAATCGACTGCTTTTTTAGGCTTCTGAGCGAGCTAAATACTTTAAATGCAAAGGTCTGAGCTGTGCGTATAAGTGCTCCAAATGTCCATCATTTATCACAATATCATTGGCTAAAGCCTGTTTTTGCTCGCGTGGCATTTGAGCTTGAATGATGGCCTGAATCTGCTCAATATTTTGATGGTCACGTTGAGAAGCACGCAAAATTTGTAGATCTCTAGAAGCATCAATCAACAGGGTGTGTTGGGTTAGTTCATGTTGATTGGTCTCAAACAGTAGCGGTGAAACCAAAATCACATAAGGGCTAGTCGCATCTTGCAGTTGTTGTCTGATGGACTGGCGAATAGCAGGGTGGGTGATCTTTTCCAATTGCTTACGGGCAGACGGGTCCTGAAAAATGTGTTCACGTAAAGCGCGTCGATTCAGTTCGCCGTTGTCCAGTAAGGCCCACTCGCCGAAGCTGCTTCGAATTTGCTGAAGTGCGGGTTGTCCTACAGCAACAATCTCTCGAGCAACGACATCGGCATCAACCACCTGAATGCCTTGTTGTTCAAACCAGTGACTTGCGGCAGATTTTCCACTGCCAATCCCGCCTGTCAGACCTAAAATAAATGACATATTATTTTAATTGCCTAAGTAAATTTTCATAATTTGTTCGCCCCACAAAAAGGCAATCCAACCTGCGATGGCAATATATGGGCCAAAAGCAAAAGGCTGATTTTCTTTACGTACTTTGAGCAGAATGATGCCGATAATGGCACCTACGAAAGAGGAAAGTAGCACAATCAGCGGCAGCAGCAAAGGGCCCATCCATGCGCCTAAAGCAGCAAGTAACTTAAAGTCGCCATAACCCATACCTTCCTTGCCTGTGATGAGCTTAAACAGATAGTAGACAATCCATAAGCATAAAAAGCCAATGATGTAGCCCCAAATGGCCGCTGTCGGTGTGGTGTAAATCGCATAACTATTGACCCCTAAACCTAGACCTGCAAGGGTGAGGGTATAGCGATCAGGTAAAAGTTGAGTGTCAAAATCAATAAAAGTTAAGGCGATTAAAATGTAAGTGAGTACGAGACCGAATAGCATTTGGATTGTTGGGCCAAAGACTGCAACCACGACCAATGCACAAATGGCGGTCAGGAGCTCAATCGCAGGGTAGCGAATGCTGATCGGGTTATGACAAGTGCCACACTTTCCTCGTAGCAGTAACCAGCTAATCACAGGGATATTTTGATACCAATGTATGGCACTTTGGCATTTGGGGCAGGTCGATGCAGGCTTACTCAACGAGAGTTTCGTTTCATCAATAATCGGCTGCTCAGGATGAAGTAGAAATTGGCAGTCTGTGTGCCATTCTTGTTCCATCATTTTTGGCGTGCGATAGATCACTACATTCAGAAAACTACCGATGCACAAACTAAAAACTCCAACGGCGAAATACAGCGCCATTGGAGTATTGATAAGATAGGAAATTATTTCTTGCATTAAACCACAGAACCCATTTGGAAGATTGGTAAATACATGGCAATTACTAGGCCACCCACAAGTACACCCAAGACCGCCATGATGAGAGGCTCCATCATTGCCGTTAAGCCATCCACCGCATTATCGACTTCATTTTCATAGTGAGTGGCAACTTTATCCAGCATGGCATCGAGCGCACCAGATTCCTCACCAATCGCCACCATTTGTACTGCCATCGATGGAAATTTATTGGTGGCACGCATCGCGAATTGAAGTTGTTGCCCTGTTGCGACATCTTCACGGATTTTCATCACGGCTTCTTCATAGACTACGTTATTGGTTGCACCCGCGGTAGACTCGAGGGCATCAATTAAGGGTACACCCGCAGCAAAGGTGGTAGACAGGGTGCGGCTATAGCGCGCGATAATTGCTTTATAGACTAAATCACCAAAAATCGGGGCTTTCAGTGCGGCTTTATCCAGCATGTCACGAAACTTTTTACTACGCTTTTTGGTTTCGAGTAAAGCGGTAATCACAACACCAACCACAATAATCAAAATGAACCAGTATTTCTGCATCCATTCAGACATATTTACCACCATTTGGGTGAATGCGGGTAAGTCCGCCCCAAAGGAACTAAAAAGTTCTTGGAAAACGGGGACGACTTTGACCATCAAAATAATGGTTACGATCACCGCAACCACAACCACGGTTGCTGGGTACTTCATGGCTTTTTTAATTTTTTGCTTTAACAATTCACTTTTTTCTTTATAGACCGCCACACGATCCAGCATGGTCTCAAGTGCACCCGATTGTTCGCCAGATTCAACCAGTGAACAGAATAAGTTGTCGAAATATTGCGGATATTTTCTGAGTGCTCCCGCAAAGGTATTACCGCCTTCAACTTCGCCTTTGATACCAAGGACGACTTCACGCATTGACGGGTTTTCTAAACCTTCAGCTACAATTTCAAAGCCTTGTACTAGTGGTACACCGGCTTTCATCATGGTTGCGAGCTGTCGAGTGAAAATCGTGATGTCCAGTGTCGTCACTTTTTTCTTCATTATGCCTTCAAGAATATTCTTTTTCTTTTCTCGAATACTCTTGATGGTAATCCCTTGTTTGCGCAAAGTAACTTTGGCGAGGGCAAGATTACGTGCAGGCAATTCCCCTTTAATTTTTGACCCTTTACGATCAATCCCTTCATAATTGAAGGTTGGCATCATCTGTGCTTTTTTGACAGCCATGCATTTATCCTTATTCTTTCAATATTTCAACTATTCGCTGGTTACACGATTCACTTCTTGTAAGGAAGTGACCCCCTGCATAACCTTGAGTAAACCTGAACGACGTAAATTGTTAAATCCTAATTTTGCAGATGCTTCAGCAATCTGTAAGGCATTGCCATCTTCCATAATAATTTTTGAAATTTCTGGCGTGACTTTCATAACTTCATAAATACCAACACGTCCTTTATAGCCTTCACGGCACTCAGCACACCCCACCGGTTGATAAACTTTGAAGTCTGGATCTTTGATATCTGTTGGAGTAAAGCCCATTTCGAGCAAACTTTGTTCAGGAATATCGACAGAGGCTTTGCATTGGCTACATAAGCGGCGTGCTAAACGTTGTGCAATTACCAAATTGACCGAGGTCGCAATGTTAAAAGATGGAACCCCCATATTGCGTAAGCGGGTCAGGGTTTCAGGTGCACTATTGGTGTGGAGTGTCGACATGACCATGTGACCTGTTTGCGCGGCTTTAATCGCGATTTCAGCCGTTTCAAGGTCACGGATCTCACCCACCATCACAATATCAGGATCTTGACGTAAGAAGGACTTCAGCGCAGCAGAGAAGGTGAGGCCGACTTTATTGTTCACATTGACCTGATTAATGCCTTCTAAGTTAATCTCAACAGGGTCTTCCGCAGTTGAAATATTGGTGTCTTCTTTATTTAGAATATTCAAACCTGTATACAGCGATACCGTTTTACCTGAACCTGTCGGGCCAGTAATTAATAACATGCCTTGCGGTTTGTCTAAAGCCTGCATAAATAGGTCTTTTTGATCTGGTTCATAACCTAAAGCATCAATCCCCAGCATAGCACTGGATGGATCGAGAATACGTAGAACCAGCTTTTCGCCAAATAAGGTTGGAAGTGAGTTGACACGGAAGTCGATGGCTTTGCTTTTCGACAGCTTTAATTTAATTCGGCCATCTTGCGGGACGCGCTTTTCAGAGATGTCCATTTGTGACATAACTTTTAAACGTGAGGCAAGACGAGTCGCCAGTTGTAATGGCGGACTGGCAATATGACGCAGAACTCCATCTACACGGTAACGAACACGGTAAGATTTTTCATAAGGCTCAAAGTGTAAGTCTGAGGCGCCCATACGAATCGCATCGATCAGTAATTTATTGATGTATTTGACGATCGGAGCTTCATCCCCTTGAGGTGAGTCATCTTCTTCGTCATTTGAGTTCTGATGGTCTTGCTCTAAGTCTAAATCAATATCTTCATCAGAAAATTCAAAGCTATCGGCTTGCGCGAAATTTTGTTCGATCAGTTTTTCAAGCTGGGGATGTTCAACAATAATTGCTTCAATATTCATTTTAGAATTGAAACGAATCGCGTCCATCGCATCCATGTTGGTTGGATTGCTGGTGGCAATATAGAGGATATTGCCACGACGGTAAATCGGCAATACACGATGCTTGGTGATGAGTTTGTCTTCGACCAGATCCCGTAGAATTTGTACAGAATCATAGACACTTAAGTCAAAAACAGGCTCTCCAAATTCCAGAGAAATCGTCTCAGCGATCATTTGTGGGGAGAGTTTATGATTTTCAATCAGATAAGGAACGATGTCTTGCTGAGCCTTTTTTGCAGAGAGCATTGCCTGCTGCATATTTTCAGCAGTCACGCGTCCGTCTTCGACTAAGCGTCGAATGAAGCCTGTGAACTTAGGCAAACCATTTGATACTGACATTCCCCAGATCCTTAACTTCTCAATTGTTTATAATTGGTATCGTAAAATTATACTTTTGTTGCACAAAAATACCATATCTGAAAGTGTTGTCACCACCTTAATATCGATTAAAAGCATGAACTGGTCGTGATAGCAGGCGATTTTTTTACAAAAAGATGTCTTTATTTTCACCCGTATTATTTTGATTGCCGAAGAAATTCTAGAAGAAAACTATCTTTGAAAAATAAATACCGTGTAGAATGAGGCCGTTTTAATGAACTGTTTTGAATAGGGTGCTGTATGTCGGGTTCGACGATTAAGCCATGGGTTGTCGGCAATTGGAAGATGAACCCAATGCAGGCAGATGCCAAGCAATTGCTTCAAGAATTTAAACAGCTCTTGCAAGAGAATGAAATAGCAGAAGAAAAATGCAATATTGGGCTTGCGCCTGTGACACTTGCTTTGACGTCAACGCAGACTGAATTGGCGAATGCTGCACGTTCAGTTTTTACTGTGGCGCAGGATGTTTCGCGTTTTGGTAACATGGGTGCATATACCGGTGAGGTGAGCGCAGAGCTGCTTAAAGATAGTCAAATCGAATATGTTTTGATTGGTCACTCAGAACGTCGTGAATATTTTGCTGAAAGCGCGGCAATTTTAAATGCGAAAGCTCAAAATGCCTTAAATGCGGGTTTAAAAGTCATTTACTGTGTCGGTGAAAGTTTAGAGCAGCGTGAGTCTGGTCAAGCAGAAGTAGTGGTTTTACAACAAATTTGCGAGTTAGCCAGTGTGGTAACGGCAGAGCAGTGGCCTCATATTGTGATTGCCTACGAGCCGATTTGGGCCATTGGTACAGGAAAAACCGCTTCACCAGAAGATGCACAAACCATGCATGCTAAAATCCGTGAAGGTCTCACCCAAATTACCAGTCATGGCGCGAACATGGCCATTTTATATGGTGGTAGTGTAAAAGCTGAAAATGCAGTAGAGTTAGCGGCCTGTCCAGATATCAATGGTGCACTCGTCGGTGGGGCATCTTTAAATGCAACGTCGTTTTATAAAATTGTCGAAGCATTTGCAAATACAAAATAATTAGGAGTTCAGCATGCAAACTTTTGTGCTGGTAGTACATATTATCTTAGCTGTGTTGATGATCGTGCTGATTTTGGTCCAGCATGGTAAAGGTGCAGATGCTGGTGCTTCGTTTGGTGGTGGCGGTGCTGCAACTGTATTTGGTGCATCAGGTTCAGGTAATTTCTTGACCCGATTGACTGCGGTGTTGACGGCTTTGTTTTTTATCACCAGTTTGTCACTTGCTGTGTTTGCCAAAAAGCAAACCACAGATGCCTATAGCTTAAAGTCAGTGCAAACGACAAGTTCTGCACCTGCACAATCGACTGAAACTTCGCCAGCTGCACCTAAAACAAGCGAATAATTGGAATTAGTCCTTTCTTTTTTGTGGCGATGCTACTAGAATGCGTCACAGCTGCGGTGGTGGTGGAATTGGTAGACACGCTACCTTGAGGTGGTAGTGCTTTCGGGCGTGGGGGTTCAAGTCCCCCCTTCCGCACCAACTTATGAATCCAGAAGATTAAGTTGGTGTATGCAGCAAATTCTGTTGATGCGGGATGGAGCAGTCTGGTAGCTCGTCGGGCTCATAACCCGAAGGTCGTTGGTTCAAATCCAGCTCCCGCTACCAATCAATCTTATTTTAGAAGCAAACTAAAGTGAGTAACTTAAGTGATTAAGTTAAGAATGTTTTTGCGTTTTGATGCGGGATGGAGCAGTCTGGTAGCTCGTCGGGCTCATAACCCGAAGGTCGTTGGTTCAAATCCAGCTCCCGCTACCAATTTGATTTAGGTGCAACTAAATCAGAGCAAGTACGAAGTATTTAGATTGAAAAATAGTTCATATTTGTATATAATTTTTGCACGTTGATGCGGGATGGAGCAGTCTGGTAGCTCGTCGGGCTCATAACCCGAAGGTCGTTGGTTCAAATCCAGCTCCCGCTACCAAGTTTCTAAAAAGAGGCTCACAACAAGGTGGGCCTTTTTGCACAGTGGATATTAATTTTCTGTGCAATAATTGGGGCGATTACGCCCTTTTTTATTGGCTATCGTGTAGTGTCGATGTGAGCCGGATACGGTGAAAGTCAAAGTGTCATGTTCCACTACTACTATAGTTTGTATTGGCTTGTAGTGGTCTGTTTCGGCCATTGAATCGCACAAAAATGACGAGAGTAAATGAAGCTATCAAATAAAACTCAAGCACTCCAAGACTTAATTGCTCCTGCAGTGCAAGCCTGTGGTGTTGATCTTTGGGGGATTGAATTCCTTCCTCAAGGCAAACGTTCTTTATTGCGCATTTATATCGACAAAGCTGTCGATGAAAATGCAGAACCCATCATCAATGAAGATGGTGAAGAAGAGCAGGGCCGTGGCATCGGCGTACAAGACTGTGTACGCGTGACCCAGCAAATCGGCGCAATGATGGATGTCCATGATCCAATTTCAGGTGAATATGCACTTGAAGTGTCATCTCCAGGTTGGGATCGTCCATTTTTCCAACTTGAACAATTACCTGCATATATTGGTCAACAGATCGCTTTCCGTTTGATCAGTGCGGTCGATAACCGTCGTAAATTCCAAGCTAAATTGGTTGCTGTAGATCTTGAAGCTGAAATGATTCAAGTCGAAGTGGAAAAGCAACAGGTGCTTGAAATCGATAGTAATAATATTGATAAAGCCAATTTGGTCTATCAAGATTAATTCATTTAATAAATAAGAATCTGAACGAATAGGTGGCTTATGGCACGTGAAATTCTTACCGTAGTTGAAACGGTTAGTAATGAAAAAGGTGTACCTCGTGAAGCGATTTTCGAAGCCTTAGAACAAGCGCTTGTTGCTGCGACTAAAAAGAAATTTTACGAAGGAACAAACTCTGAAGAAGCTCAGCTTCGTGTAGAGATTGATCGTAAAACGGGTGAATACAGCACTTTCCGTCAATGGGAAGTGGTTGCAGATGAAGATCATGAGATGCCAGCATGTCAAGATGCGATTTCAGATGTTGATCCTGCACAATGGTCGATTGGTGATATTCGTGAGCTTGAAGTGCCTTCAATTGACTTCGGTCGTATTGCGGCGCAAATTGCAAAACAAGTCATTGTTCAAAAGATTCGCGAAGCTGAACGTGCGCTAATTGCAGATGCCTACGAGTCTAAAGTGGGTGAGTTGATCTACGGTGAAGTGAAAAAGCAAACCAAAGATGGCTTTATCATTGACCTTGGCGATAACGCAGAAGCGTATCTTGCACGTGAAGAAATGATTGCAAAAGAAATTTTGCGTCCGAAGCAACGTGTAAATGCGATTTTGTTCAATGTGAACCGTGAAGGTCGTGGTGCACAACTACAATTGTCACGTGCCAAGCCTGAAATGCTCATCGCTTTGATGAAGAAAGAAATTCCTGAAATTTCTGAAGAAATTATTGAGATTAAAGCGGCAGCGCGTCAACCTGGTGTTCGTGCTAAAATTGCTGTGAAAACCAATGATCATCGTATTGATCCAGTGGGTGCATGTATTGGTATGCGTGGTACACGTATCCAAGCAGTTCAGCAAGAATTGAACGGTGAGCGTATTGATGTTGTTGTATGGTCTGATGATCCTGCGCAGTACATTGCGAGTGCTTTAGAGCCGGCAGATGTATCGGGTATTGTGATTGATGAAGAAGAGCGTACAGCGGACATTATTTTCGCAACTAGCGATCAATTAGCGCGTGCGATTGGTTCACAAGGTCAAAACGTACGTTTAGCTTCTGAACTTACAGGCTACAAACTCAACATGATGCTTGAAGATGAGTATCATGCTCGTCAGCAAAATGAAGCACAACAATACTTAGACCTATTTGTATCGCGTCTAGATATTGAAGAAGATTTGGCAATGGCATTGGTTGAAATGGGCTTTACTTCTTTAGAAGAGATTGCTTATGTTCCAGCTGAAACATTTGACGAAATCGAGCTAGATGCTGAAGTTGTTGAATTACTTCAAAGTCGTGCCAAAGAAGTTGCATTGGCTGATGCATTACAGCAGCAAGAAAACATCCAAGATCCAAGCGCGGAACTCGTTGCAATGGAAGGGATGACGCAAGAGATTGCTTATGCACTTGCAGCACGTGGTGTCATTACAATTGATGACTTGGCTGACCAAGCGACTGACGATATTGCTGATATTGAAGGTCTGGGTACAGAGAAAGCGGGTCAACTTATTATGAAAGCGCGCGAATCATGGTTTAACTAGGAGATCTACATGACGGATAAGACGATACAAGAGTTAGCTCTCAGTGTGAACCGCCCTGTTGAGAAGCTCCTAGAGCAGGTTCGTGATGCTGGTTTACCACAGCGTAAATCGGACGATATAATCTCTACTGAACAACAAGATGCCCTCGTGCACCATTTGAAGAAAATTCATGGTCAAGACGATGGTCAGGCAGGAAAAATCACGTTGAAACGTAAAACGACCAGTACCGCTAAAGTAGCGAGTACCTCAGGTAAGGCAAAAACGATTAATGTAGAAGTTCGCAAGAAACATACATTTACCAAGCCAGATCCAGAACAAATTAAAGCGGAAGCTTTGGCAAAAGCGCAAGCGGAGCAACAAGCTCGTGCGAACGTTCAAGCTATGGTTGAACCAAAAGCTGAAACTCCAGTAGTAAATAAAGCGGCTGCAAACTTTGAAGCGATGCGTGCTGCTGCAAAGCAAGAAACGACGAAGCAAGAAGTAGCAAAAGCTGCGGTAGTTGTGAAGCGTAAATCAAACAATAAGCCTGTGGTTAAAGCACAAGTTAAAGTTGTTGAAACACCTGAACAGAAAAAAGCACGTGAAGCTCAAGCCGCTCAATTAAAAGCGACTGAAGAGGCAGCACGTCGTAAGGCAGCTGAAGAAGCGCAGCAACGTACACTTGAACAAATGCGTCAAATGGCATCTAAGTATTCAAATGAAGATGCAACTGCGACCATTCGTGTAGTGGATGATTCTCCACTTGCTGCGGGTCTGGTTGGTCAAGCATATGAAGACTCATTTGCGAAAGAAGACCGCGAAATCAAACGTGGTACCAATACGCCAGCTACACGTGCACCGAAGAAAGGTGGTCGTCGTGGTGAAGAGCAATCTTTCCGTGATAACTCACATAAACGTGGTTTGAAAACAAGCTCTGCAAACAAGCATGGCTTTGAAAAACCGGTTAAAAAGCAAGTTTATGATGTTGAAATTGGTTCAACCATTGTGGTTGCTGACTTGGCTGCAAAAATGGCAGTTAAGGTGCGTGAAGTAATTAAGTCACTTATGAAAATGGGTGAGCTTGTGACTCAGAACCAAGCGATTGACCAAGAAATTGCGGCATTAATCGTAGAAGAAATGGGCCATAACCCAGTTCTTGTATCGGATACACAAGCTGAAGATAACTTACTGGAAGCAGCAGAAGAAGCACGTGGCGCTCAAACGACTCGTCCTCCTGTTGTGACTATCATGGGCCACGTTGACCATGGTAAGACATCATTACTTGACCGCATTCGTCGTGCTAAAGTGGCACAAGGCGAAGCAGGTGGTATTACACAGCATATCGGTGCTTACCATGTTACGACGGATAAAGGCATTATCACATTCTTAGATACTCCGGGACACGCAGCATTTACTGCAATGCGTTCACGTGGTGCGAAATCGACAGACATCGTGGTATTGGTTGTTGCAGCGGATGATGGTGTAATGCCGCAAACAGCTGAAGCGATTGATCACGCACGTGCTGCAGGTACGCCGATTATTGTTGCCATCAACAAGATGGATAAAGAATCTGCTGATCCAGATCGCGTATTGAATGAATTGACTGTGAAAGAAATCGTGCCTGAACAATGGGGCGGTGATGTTCCTGTTGCAATGGTTTCAGCACATACAGGTCAAGGTATTGATGAGCTTCTAGATATTATTTCAATTCAAGCTGAATTACTTGAGTTGAAAGCATCTGAAGAAGGTGCTGCTCAAGGTGTCGTGATTGAAGCACGTGTAGACAACAGCCGTGGTGCGGTAACGTCTATCCTTGTTCAAAACGGTACATTGAAAGTAGGTGACCTTGTTCTTGCAGGTGCATCTTACGGTCGCGTACGTGCAATGACAGATGAAAACGGTAAACGTATCCAATCTGCTGGTCCTTCAATTCCAGTTGAAATTTTAGGTCTACCTGAAGCGCCAATGGCTGGTGATGAAGTTCTTGTTGTGAATGACGAGAAGAAAGCACGTGAAGTTGCCGATGCGCGTATGGATCGTGAACGTCAAAAACGTCTTGAGCGTCAAAGCGCAATGCGTCTTGAAAATATCATGGCGTCTATGGGCAAGAAAGATGTGCCTATCGTCAATGTGGTATTGAAAACTGATGTACGTGGTACATTGGAAGCATTACACGTTGCTCTTGCTGACCTTGCAACAGACGAAGTTAAAGTCCGTGTTATTGGCTCAGGTGTTGGTGCGATCACTGAATCTGACGTAACACTAGCTGAATCTTCTGAAGCGGTACTTCTTGGCTTTAACGTACGTGCGGATAACGCAGCTCGTCAAAAAGCGGATGCTGACGGCATCGATATTCGTTACTACTCAATCATCTATCAATTGATTGATGATGTGAAAGCAGCGATGAGCGGTAAGCTTGCGCCTGAACACCGTGAAACTATTCTGGGTGTGGCTGAAGTACGTGAAGTGTTCCACTCAAGTAAGTTTGGTGCAGCAGCAGGTTGTATGGTACTTGAAGGTATGTTACACCGTAATAAACCGATTCGTGTCCTTCGTGATGACGTGGTGGTGTTCCAAGGTGAGCTTGAGTCACTTCGTCGCTATAAAGAAGTGGTTGAAGAAGTTCGCGCAGGTATGGAATGTGGTCTTGCGGTTAAAGGTTATAAAGACATCAAAGAAAAAGACAAGATCGAAGTCTATGATGTTCAATTGATCAAACGGAGTCTTTAATGGCGGGTAGTCAACGTCTTAAGCGCATGGCGGATACAGTACAACGTGAGTTGTCTGAACTGATTCGTCAAGAGTTGAAAGATCCACGCTTAGGTGGTCTCGTGACCATCTCTGCGGTGAAGGTTAGTCCAGACTTAGGTTATGCTGAAGTATATGTGACTGTGATGGGCCGTGAGCTTGGCGATGAGCAAAGTGAAGCAGCCAATAAAGAAACCCTAGATGTGCTGAACAAAGCATCTGGTTTCTTGCGTCACGAACTCGGCCGTCGTATTAAGACACGTATTACACCGCGTTTGCGTTTCCATTACGATAAAACCAATGCATATGGTAACTATATGTTTGGTCTGATTGCTGAAGCAGTAAAGGATTTACCCGCTGACGAAGCAAACAAAGATGATGAATAATTCAGTCTAACTGAATCAAAAAGCCACCTTCGGGTGGCTTTTTTTATGCGGAGTAATAGCTGAAGCTAGATCAAGATTTGAAATGTGTTACACAGGATTATGATAGGTGAATAGAGGATTGAGCTTTTAGGGATTATTTTGACCATCAAGTTGCTGTGGGCTGGATTGATATGGACAATGATTTACTAGTGGGACACTTTGATCATTTTAATTTTTGGGTGACTTAAGTATCAAGCAGATTGATCAGTCCATCTGTGTTGGTCAATGTACTGGATGTGACACTATCTAATACGTTTGAACATTACCATCAGTACAATGTTCAAATTAGCGCAACAGCACCATGTCAATCCTGAAGCGCTAGAATGTATTTATTTTATTAAAGACGATGTTCAGTGTCTTCATGCTTATTGCTAAAAGCTCTGCGACGAGTACGTTGCCAAGGCAGTGGACGATTGAGTGCTTCTGGAACGTCACCACTGAGCGAGCGTAAGCGCAAATGTAGCGCGGCTTGCGCCATCAAATTCGCCGATACGGGTGCGGTTAAGAAGGCAAACAGTGTTAATAACAGCTCAGCAAAACCAAAGCGTCCTTGGAATGCAGAATAGATCATTGCCGCGATCAAGAAGCTCCCTAAGCCCAAGGTACTGGACTTGGTTGGGGCATGCAGGCGCATGAATAAATCGGGTAGGCGCACCATTCCAATCCCTCCGACCAGCATGAAGAAAGTGCCGATCATGAGAAAAATGGAGACTAAAATTTCCATCGTAAGTTGCATCGATCTCGCTCCTAGTCAATCACATGACCTGAGGTGAAGTAGCGTGCTAAAGCGGCTGTAGAAACAAAGCCGAGCATCGCAACCAAAAGAGCACCTTCAAATAATGAAGTGCTGGCCCAGTAAATGCCTAATATAATAATGAGGCAGATTGCATTTAAAAAGAGTGTATCGAGTGCTAAGAGTCGGTCTACAATCGATGGGCCGATGATTAAGCGAATTAAGCACAGCAACATTGAAATGGTGACGGCGATTAAACAAATCCCGAGGGCATAAGGCAAAATGGTCATGCTTTGTCTCCTGCTTCGACACCAAAAATTTGCATCAATGGTTTTTCATAACGCGCTTTGATATTTTCAATCTCGGCATTTTCATCATCGGTGCTGAGGGCGTGAACTAAAATGTCCCCACGATCTTGATCGATGCCTGCTGAAACAGTGCCTGGTGTGGTGGTAATAATCATTGCCAGTAAGGTGTTTACTTCTTCATGTTGTGTTTCCAGCGGAACGCGAAACCACTTCGGTTGTAGACGATCAATTGGGCCGAGGACCAATTTAGCCACTTGAATATTCGACACCACAATGTCGTATAACACCACAAAAAATAGTTTTACCGCCACTTTCCATTCAATATTTGGAGTATACGTAATGAATGGTCTGATCAGACGCGGAATAAAAATAGCCAGTAAAAATGCCATCACTAAGCTGGCTGCGTCGACACTATGTGCCAACATCACCCAGCTCAGCGCAACAATCACCGAAACGAAAGGGTGGGGTAACCAACGTTCCAAAAACGACGTTTTTTTCATGTTTAAGGCTCCACCATCGGTTGTAGGCTTTCAGCATCGGGATTCACTTCAGCCTGTTGTTGCTGTTGCATTTGGCGCTGTTTGTATTCGGAAATATGCTCGCCTTCCAGTGTTTCTTCTGAAATTAAATATGGAATCAAATGTGCATTCGGATCTACGCGTTCGCCACCATATTTGGTCTCGGGTAAATTTTCACTGTCGAAAGGTTGTACGCTAATGGTTTGCCCATGCTCATCAGTTTTGAGTAAAGTCTGTTCATAGAGCACATTATTTTGGATTTGCTCAGCCGTTTGGTAAGTGTACTTTTGAATTGGACCTGCAAACACCATATAAGCGATTAAACCGACCAACAAGAGATAGATGGTTTTGTCATTGCGCTTCGGTGCTTGTTCAGGCAAAGCTTGGTACGCGGCATAAGCAGCTTCATCAGGGTTGTCTTCTGGTTTAGTTGCGCGCCAAAAAATCACGAAACCCACACGTGTAAACGCAATAATACTTAATAAACTCACCACTAAAACGGTCACAATAATCAGCAATTGATACGGTGAGTGTGCGGTGGCTTGAAGAATAAACACTTTGCCTAAGAAGCCACTAAAGGGTGGTAAACCTGCCATCATCAAGGCAATGGTGAAATAGGTTAACGCCACCACCTTATGCTGTTTCATTTGCGGTGCAATTTTAAAGTGGTCTTTAAACTCACCACGTTGAGAGGTAATCCAACCACTTAAAATATAGAAAGCTGCCGCAATAATGGTACTGTGCACCAAATAATACAGTGCCGCTGCCCATGCCAAGGTATTGAACAGGGAAATGGCGATTAAAATCGTGCCTCCAGAAGACAAAATCATAAAGCCAATGAAACGACGTAAGCGTTCCGCACCCATTGCACCAATCACACCATAGACTGAGGTAATTAAGCCAATCGGCAATAAAATGTACTGCAGAATCTCACGGCTAATTGCATCGTCAAATACGGTACCATTAACACGTAAAATGGCATAAATACCGACTTTGGTCATGATGGTGAACAGAGCCGCTACAGGAGTGGTCGCGACCGCATAGGTTTTTGGTAGCCAAAAACCGACAGGTAGCATGGCTGCTTTAATGCCAAAGACTGTAAACAACAACAGCCCACCAGCAACAGCAATACGATGTTGATCGCCTTCCAATAGAGGCATCAAACGTGCAACATCCGCCATATTGAGGCTGCCGACGCTGCCGTAAATCATACCCAGACCAATCAGAAACAGAGCTGATGCCAACAAGTTAATAGTGACATAGTGAATGCCGAGTTGAAAACGCGCTTTGCCTTGGCCATGCAGTAACAAAACATAAGAGGCCATCAACAAAATTTCAAAGAATACGAACAGGTTAAATAAGTCGCCTGTCAGGAAGGCACCGGTTAAACCCATCAGTAGGAAATGGCACATGGCATGGAAATAACGGCCACGTTCATCCCATTCTTTACTGGCGAACCACATCACTGGAACTGCCAAACCGTAGGTTAAAACCAGCATCAGGGCAGACAGTTGGTCGAGGACCAAAACAATACCAAATGGTGCAGCCCATTCACTCAGGTTATAAACACTGATTTGCCCAGAGCTGGCAAAGATCAGATAGTTGACCGCTGTAAATAAACCCAACAGGCCAGAGGTATAACTGATGCCTCGACGCCACGGTTGTCGCCAGTCTTGTGCTAAAGAACCTGATCCCGGATTACCCAATAACACCAAAATAAAGGCGGTAATGGCAGGAATTAAAATACTAAAAATTGGGGTGTGTTCGGTCCAAAATTGGATGAAGTCATTCATTATGGCTCATCCTCACGTGGGTCAATTTGTGGTATTTCTTCTTTAGAGTCAACGTGGTCGGTTCCTGTTTCATAACGACTGCGTAAAGCCAGTTGTACAATAAACGCCGTGGTGGCAAAGCCAATCACAATCGCGGTTAACACCAAGGCTTGTGGCAAAGGGTCAGTGGCTTTGCTGGCTTCAGTGAGTACTGCGGGTGCATTAAGTTGAAGTCGCCCCATGGCAAATAAAAATAAATTGACGGCATAACCAATCATGGCCAAGCCAAGTACCACAGGGAAGGTACGGGCACGCAAAATCAGATAGATGCCTGTGGCAGTCAACAGACCAATAGCGGAGGCAAGTAACAGTTCTAAACTAATCATATTAATCCCCCTTTGGTACTGGACCAGACATACTAGAGTGACGTGAGTCCCCAAGTACTGAAATAAGTAGCATGGTTGCACCTACGACCGTGATATAAACCCCGACATCGAACAGTGCAGCTGTCGCTAGGTGCATTTCGCCTAAGATCGGTGGCGACACATAAAAATGTGCACTGGTGAGGAATGGACGTCCCCAGAACCATGCACCTAAGCCTGTTAATCCTGCAATGACCAGACCAGTTCCGATCCAGATTTCATACAAACGACCTGACTTGGCTTTGAGCAGTTGTTCTGCATGATCTTGACCGAGCGCCATGTACTGAATAATCAAGGCCAAAGCGGTAATCAAACCCGCGATAAACCCGCCCCCAGGCAGATTGTGTCCACGCAGGAAGATATACAGACTGACTACCAAGGCAATGGGTAAAATCCAAGATGCAGTAATGCGAAGCATCAACGGAGAGGGATTAAAACGGTAACTTAGACCTTGGGTCATAGTTGTGCCGTGGGTACGCATACCATCCATTAAGCACAGTGCGCCAATGCTTGCAATGCCGAGGACTGTAATTTCACCGAAGGTATCGAAACCACGGAAATCGACCAAAATCACGTTGACCACGTTGGTACCGCCGCCTAATGGAATCGACTGCTGCATGAAGAACCATGAAATGGAGTTGTGATCACGGGTCAAGATGAGCCATGTGATCCATGCAATGCCGAGCCCGCCGCCAATCGCAATCAGGGCATCTCGCCAACGACGTGAGACACTCGACTCATAGGGAGTGAGCTGTGGTAAAAGCGATAAACTCATCAATAACAGTACGGTGGTGACTACATCGACGGTGATTTGTGTCAAGGCCAAATCAGGTGCAGAGAAGCAGATAAAGACCATAGTTACGACTAAACCAATCGCGCCACTGATCAATACCGCTTTAATTCGTTCGTGGTGGAACCACAACATCATCCAGCACGAAGAGAATAACAGTAGCCACAGGACAATCGCTAAAGCAGGGGCATGGGTGAGTTCACGGGTACCTGTGGTCAGTCCTTGTCCTAAAAACGGAAGTGAGACTATGGCAATACTGAAGATCACAATCCAAAGAATATAGCTTTGTAATTTACCGTTTTCAGTCCAGCGTTTAAATTTGCGCGAGTTGAGTAGGAGTGACTTCAGGAATAAGTCAAAGGCAACTCGACCTTGTAGACGACCTAGGTATGGATCGAGATCAATTTCTCGAATTTTGCCACCTTTCGCTAGACTGAAATAGAAAATCAGACCGCCAATCGACGCAATCACGCTCATCAATAATGGCATGTTAAAACCATGCCATAGGGCAAGATGTGCGCCTTCAAAGTCCATCACTTGGGTGCTAGCGCGTGCTGTGCTGTTGACGATATTTTCAACTAGTAGAGCAGGGAATAAGCCGACTAAAATACAGAGAATCGCCAGTAAAGTAGCGGGTGCACGCATGCCAAACGGCGGTTCATGTGCATCTTTGTTCGGAACTTGTTTGCCTAATGGGCCATCGAAGAAAACCCCATGTACCAAACGCACAGAGTAAGCGACTGCAAAAATCCCCGCCAGTGTCGCGACAATTGCGGAGCAGATGAGCACAGGACCAGACAGATTGCTAAGCAGTTCAGTAAAGAACATTTCTTTAGATAAGAAACCGTTGGTCAAGGGCACGCCAGCCATCGATGCAGCAGTGACCATCGTCAAAGTGGCCGTATAAGGTAACAGTTGCCATAACCCACTAAGCTTGCGTAAATCACGTGTGCCTGACTCATGATCGATAATACCTGCGATCATGAACAGCGCTGCTTTAAAGGTGGCATGGTTAATAATATGGAAAATAGCCGCAGCCACAGCCAATGGTGATCCGATCCCCAAGAGACACATGATCAAGCCGAGATGGCTGATGGTTGAATAGGCCAATAAACCTTTCAGGTCTTCTTTAAATATGGCAAAAAACGCAGCCATACACAGGGTAAATAGGCCAATAAAGGTGACCAAATTGTGGAACAGTGCCGCACCCGCAAAAATGGGTAACAGTCGTGCCACCAAGAAAATGCCCGCTTTTACCATGGTTGCTGAGTGCAAATAAGCAGACACGGGGGTCGGAGCTGCCATCGCGTTGGGTAACCAAAAATGGAATGGAAATTGCGCACTTTTGGTAAAAGCACCGAGTAAAATCAGCAGCAACGTAGGAACAAATAAAGCATGACTTTGAATTTGTGCTGTCATCGTCAAGATTTGATCAATCTCGTAGGTACCTGTGATTTGGCCGAGCAAGATGAAACCACCTAGCATGGCTAATCCGCCCATACCCGTAATGGTCAATGCCATTCGTGAGCCACGTTGCGCCGCGTCGTAATTGCTCCAATAACCGACCAACAGAAAAGATGAGATACTGGTCAACTCCCAAAAAACGAGGAGTAAAATTAAATTATTGGAGAGAGAAATCCCGAGCATGGCTGCCATGAACAACATGAGCAGTAGATAGAGTTTATTGAGAGAATTTTTTGGGCCTAAATAAAAATAGGCATAAATATAAATGAGCGTCCCGATGCCACTAATGAGTAAGGCAAAGAGGAGGCCTAATGCGTCTAGACGGAAGCTGAAGTCAATTCCAAGCTGCGGCAACCATGACCACGACTGCGTAATGACAGCGCCATTAAACACCTCTCGTGCTTGGGTCAGTAATAAGCCTAAACTTGTCATACTGACCCCAACAGCTGCGAAGGCGGTTAGCCTGCGTGAGCTCTGCTTCAGTAATGAGACAAGGGTTGTGCCAAGTATTAACGGTAACAATATAATAATCGGTAGCACACTCGTTTCCATTGTCGTGAATAGGTCAAAACCTATTGGTGAATCTCATCTTTCAAGGATTACAGGACTGCAAAGAGCAGCCCAAGAGTCTCAATCTTGAAAGCCAATGTGAAATTTAAAAATAATGAAGTTGTGTTGCGCAACTCATGAAACGTTATAGCAAAATCCGATTTCAGTTAGAAATTTGCAAGTAAAACCGATCATATAACATGACTAAAACAACATCAATCTTTTTTGCGCTGACGCAAAACATTATACGCGTGATGGTCATTTCTTGGTGGATGACAGGTACTTTCTCAGTGCAATAAATGTAAAAAAGCGACCATTGGTCGCCTGCTTTTGAGGGTTGAAAGAGTGATGCTGATGAAGCAGGCTAAGTTAATGGATTTGCCGATGAGGTATCATCCTCAGCACTGAGTAAAGTGATCAAATGCTGTTGCTGTTCGGGCGAAAGTTGCTGTTGAATCTGTGTGAATAATTCAGCCACACTTAAATCTTGGGGTTCAGCCGCAATTGGTTCGGTGCTTCCACTCGTCGCTTCATGATTGGCAAGGTTTTGGTAAATCACATCGAACTGATGTTGCAGTGGTTCGAGTTGGATAGGACTTAATTGCTTATTTTCCAGTTTGAGGCATTGAAACTCACTGGCTTGTTCCAACAACTCACTTCGGTTGCCTGAGGCGATAATTTGTAGTCGAGGAAAAGCCTGATTTAAACGTTTTAAAATGACTTGCGCCATATTTTGATCCAATTGATGATCAATCGCGTCAATCAACAGTACGCCGTCACCTTCTAAACACGGGAACAGGCTTTCAGGGTTGAGTAGGCATAAACGTCGCACAATATCGCCAACGAGCGCCACCCAGTTGCGAATACTATTGGAAAGCTGTTGATAGAGCATGCTACTGCCATGGTAGCGCACCATCAGTTGTAACTTGGGATGATATTGCAGATAAAGATCTTCTATTTCGGGCAGAACGGTTGCTAGGGCTTGCTTAAGCGCTTGTAGGCTGGGTGACTGGATGTGTGCTTGAGCCTGAGCCAGTTTATAGCTTAAGGGGATATCGGGTGGCATGCTTTTAGGCTGATGCAATATCGTTTGTAAAAACTGTGCAGTTTGCGCATTTTCGATATCGCTGATTTCACGGAACCACTCAAAGAAGCGTGCAAAGGTTGTATAGGGAATAGCTGAAATTTCATAGGCATGTGCATGTTGGAAAATCAGCGGATTATTCTTGCTGAGAATATTCATCTCATTGACAAAACGTTCCGCAGGATAATACGCAATCAACGGCAAACCTTGCAGCGGATCTTGTAACGTTGCCTGCTGATATAGATTGACCAGTTGTTCGAGTTCCAAAGTTTCAACTCGACTGATGCCAATGCCTTGTTGGTTTAAGGTTTTGTAGAGTTGCCATGTATAGGGTTTGGTCGCAACATCGGCTGCCGTAGGTTTGAGAGCATATAACTCAGCGGGCACAGCAACTTGAATATCAATTTTGGACTGTAGGCGGTTCAGCATAATGTCGTGATCTAACATCACCACACCTGCAGAGCGTAAATCTTTATAACGGGCCGCAAACCAAGTCAGAGCCTGATAGCTAAAACGTAAGATTGAGGTCTTGCCTGAGGCTTGATCGCCTAAAATTAAAGTGACGGGTTTATCATGATAAGAAAAATCGACTTTAATGTCAGCAAAATGCAGGATGTGTTTCAGGTGAATCGATTGAATTTTCATAGAACACCCGCAGCGGTTGTGACTATTTTTACATTCGACTATCCAGCAACTTTACGTAATGAGCTTGGCATTTGTTTTTTCAGCTGTTGCATCAGGTCGTAAATGTGATGGATATTTAAACTTACTTTAGCACGTGTACAGGCCACGTAAAGCAGTCTTAACTCTTCATCACTAATTTTATGGTCTTTGTCGTTGACCTTAAACTGATAATCATCTTCGATGTGAACGCGGTTCCACTCTAAGCCTTTGGCTTTGTGTGCGGTGGAAATAATATAATCTGCTTGTTCAATCGGCGTAATCTTCGCGAGGGCTTTTTTGAGTGGATCGGTGCCATGATCATCTACCAATTTTACTAAAGGCTTGATGTCACTGCCGTCATTGGTTTCGCAATATTCATGTACATCATGCCAAGAATTAAACCAGGCCAGTTCAGGCACATCGGTGACGCGCTTACCTTGTTTCAGCATCGCTGCGGCATCGACAAAGCGGTTCAGTTTGACATGGTCGGCTTGTAGGCTGACTTTGTCGCCATGAACTAATCCTGAAAGCAGCAATTCCATGGCGCGGGCATTGGTGCGACATAAAATCGCATCGCGCATTTTGGTATGGGGTTTGTTGACTACTTTGGAGTTGAGCAGAGGATTACCCATGAGTGGTACGGTTTCATTCAAGGCGCCTAAAATGGCATTGGCATGCAATGCAATCTCTTCACCAAAACGGAACGAGGTGGTGAGACGGGACTCAGGTAATGGCAGTTGTTGCATGGCATTGACTGCGCCGCGCCATGCATAAATCTGTTGGTGTGCATCTCCGACATAGATCACTTGTGTATTACGCTGCTTCAGTAAGATGCCCAACATCAGTGGGTCAGCATCTTGTGCCTCATCAAACAACACATAGTCACTTGGGATATTGGGTTCAGACAACGCCCACAGTTTTAAATAAATATCGTGACCAATCCCAGCTTGATGATTGGGATCGATAGACTCTAACCAACGACGTTCAATGGCAGGGTAGAGGTGCTTTTGTAGTGAATCGATATCATCGGGATGTAACCAGCTCGGTGCTTGTAAATGTCGCGGTGCTGGGTACTGAGAACTGGTTGAACAGAAGTGACTCACGGCATTCGCCACAAGGCTGGCCAAGCGTGACGGCATCAATACATATTTTTCATAACGTCCGCCCATCATCCGTCTTAGGGTGATGGGTTCAAGACGGTATTCTTTGGCGATAAAACTCGGACTTAAACGAGGCAGACGAAGTTTGTCCGTCACTCCACGTGGAACACTGCGAAAAGCAAGCGAGTGGAAGGTTCGGCAGTCGACATTGCCATGAAACTTCGTTTGCGCTTCGCTGGCAATGGCTTTGTTGAACGCTAAATACATGCCACGTCTTTGTGGCATGGCATCGCTAATCATTTGCAGTGTGGTGGTTTTACCTGTGCCTGCATAAGCAATTACTTTAAACGATTTGCCCAGACGCGCGTTATCAATGGCAATGGCTTGCTCATAAGTCGCGCTCGGTTTGATGATATTCGACACAGGCAATAAACTTAGTGGCTGCGGTTGGCTTTTTCAAGCAAACCAGAAAGCCCTTGACGACGTGCCAATTCATTAAGAACCACTTGAGGGTCTAAGTCGAAATAGCCTAAAACCACAATCGTATGGAACCAAAGATCTGCCACTTCATAGATCAAATCATTTTTATGGTCTTCATTGGCTTCAGATTTAAAATCTTTAGCCGCGATAATGGTTTCAACCGCTTCTTCACCGACTTTTTCTAAAATTTTGTTGAGACCTTTGTGATACAGCTTCGCGACATAAGACGAGTCTGGATCCGCTGCTTTACGCTCAGCCATCATTTGACCGAGGTAGGATAAAACTTCAACTTGCTCAGACTGCGCCGTTGAGGCATTCATTACCAATGTATGTGGGTTGGTTGATTTTTTAACATAAATTGCGTTCGGGTCTTTGAGTTGTGCATCCACAATTTCCCAGCCATTTGGTGTGAGTTTACGATAGAAGCACGATTCACGACCTGTGTGACAGGCAATCCCGCCGTGTTGTTCAATTTGCAGCACAATTACATCGGCATCGCAGTCGAGACGAATTTCGTGCACGGTTTGAAAATGCCCAGATTCTTCGCCTTTGTGCCATAACTTGTTGCGTGAACGAGAGAAATACACGGCTTGGTTTTTCTCAGCCGTCAAAGCCAAAGCTTCACGGTTCATCCATGCAACCATCAAGACACGTCCCGTTTGGTGATGCTGTGCAATGGCAGGGACTAAACCTTGTTCGTTAAATTTTACT
>Ga0207918_100041_pt1 | contig 31409 bp, 28 predicted proteins | sample DeeseametaMP0440_FD_184211 | JGI IMG/M metagenome (GOLD analysis project Ga0207918, IMG submission 184211) | Marine microbial communities from the Deep Atlantic Ocean - MP0440 (SPAdes) | ecosystem: Environmental > Aquatic > Marine > Oceanic | place: East of Rio de Janeiro, Brazil, South Atlantic... | reverse complement strand
TATATATCGTTGGCAGAAGAAATTATTTAGACCAATTATCAAAAACTTCATTGATGACTTTATTCTCGATAAAAATCATCTGCTACCACAGAGAATCTATAAGTAATAGTGCGTAAGTCCTATATATTATTGAATATCGAGCAAAAATCTGTATTTATTTGGATTTAGATATATATTCCTGTAGGATAAGCAATAATAAAATTATGTGAGACCCATAATATGATTCCTGTGATTCTATCTGGTGGTTCTGGCACGAGACTTTGGCCACTTTCAAGATCCAACTATCCTAAACAATTTTTACCCATTACTGAAGAAAAAACATTATTTCAGCTTACTTTAGAAAGAATTACACAATTAAATCATGCCATAGATAATTTTCAAAACCCTATTATTGTCACCAACGAAAATCATCGCTTTATTGTTGCCGAACAACTAAGACAACAGAAACTCAACGCAAAAATTTTACTTGAACCCGTTGCTAGAAATACAGCACCTGCTATTGCTGCCGCCGCAGAACTTGCCCTCTCTTATGGAGATGATCCTGTTTTGCTCATTCTTGCTGCAGACCATGTTATACAGCAACAAGAAGCTTTTAATGATGCTGTTAAAGTGGGCTTAGAAGCCGCTGAATCTGGTCTACTGGTTACATTTGGGATTGTTCCTACTTCACCAGAAGTCGGCTATGGTTATATTAAAGCATCAGACTCAATTTATACAGACCAAGCAATAAAAGCATGCAAAGTTGAGCAATTTGTAGAAAAACCAGATGCTCAAACTGCCCAACAATATTTAGACCAAGGTTCGTATCTTTGGAATAGTGGCATGTTTATGTTTAAAGCTTCTGTGTACTTACAAGAGTTACAGAAATTTAATTCAGCGATTGCAAATCAAGCCAAAGAATCATTCAAACTTAGCAAAAATGATTTAGATTTTGTACGATTAGATCAAGAAAGTTTTAAAAAATCACCTGATGACTCTATTGATTATGCCGTAATGGAAAAATCTGATCAGGTTGTTGTTGTGCCTCTTAAAGCCAACTGGAGTGATGTAGGTGCTTGGAAAAGCGTATGGGAAGTCAGCAACAAAGATCAAAATGGCAATGTTTGCCGTGGTGATACCATCACTGTAAACACATCCAATTCTTTAATTCATGCCGACAGTCGCTTAGTCAGCGTCCTTGGGTTAGACGATGTTGTTGTAATTGAAACATCTGATGCTGTTTTAGTTGCAAATAAAAATAAAGTTCAAGACATTAAAAAAATAGTAGAAAAATTAAAATCAAATGAGCGTACCGAGGTCGATACTCACCGTAAAGTATATCGCCCTTGGGGATGCTATGATTCTATTGATAGTGGACGCCGCCACCAAGTGAAATGCATTACAGTGAATCCAGGGCAAAAGCTTTCTTTACAAATGCATCACCACCGTGCAGAGCATTGGATTGTTGTGAGTGGTACAGCTCGCATTCACAAAGGCAAAGAAACATTCTTACTCACAGAAAATGAATCTGTATACATTCCACTCGGAGAAACACATGCACTTGAAAACCCAGGAAAAGTACCATTAGAACTGATTGAAGTTCAGTCAGGTTCATATTTGGGTGAAGATGATATTGTGCGTTTTGAAGATTTATACGGACGTGTATAAAGATTAAAAAAAGAGCGGCTGATTAGTCGCTCTTTTTTTATTGAGAAATTAAATTTAATAAATCCGTTTCGAATTTTTTTAATATCTTATCTTTTGATAGTGAATTTTCTGCATAGTGTCGGCCATTACTACCTAGTATTTTACGCTGTTCTGAATCCTGTGATAATTCAACAAGTGCATGAGCTAATGCCTGACCATTTTCGGGCTCTACAATCAAACCACACTGGGCATCATTTAAAATCACGCTACCTAATTCAGTATCAGAAGTAGCTGTTGCAATCACGCTCTTGCCACTTGCCAACATACCTGTAAGTTTTGATGGCATGACCAAATCCGCAGCATCTGCGCGTTGCGGTAATAAGTGAATATCGGCCAAACCAAGTAATTCACTCAAACGCTCTAAAGGTTGCAAGTCTATAAATATGACATTGCTTAAACCTGTACATGCTTGCTCTAGATCTGCACGCCCTGCACCATTACCACAGAAAACAAACTGAATATTATCGTTTTTTTCATCTGAAATGATTTTCGCAGCTTCAGCTAAAATTTCCAGGCCTTGTTTACCCCCCATATTACCTGAATAAAGGGCAACAATTTTATCTTCACTAATCTGCAATTCTTTCCGATATGGGCTGACGCCTTTTAAAGGCTGAATAGCTGAGATATCTACCCAATTTGGGAAAGAAATAATATTTTGCTCATCTATACCTTTTGAACGTGCAAGTTTTAGCATCTGCCCAGATATGCTTGATACACGGTCAAAACAACGTATTAGCCAACGCTCACAAGATTCCACAAAACCACGAAGCCATTTTGCTTTAATTAATCCCATATCAAAAGCTGCATTTACTTCATAGTCTTGTACGTGCAACCAAGATTTTGCACCATTCATTTTTGCAAAAGCGACTGTAGCTGGCGCGCACATTAAAGCTGGTTCTACAGTCCAAATGACATCTGGTTTCCAAGACCATTGCTTAAATAAAGTTGGAAGACTACTCAGTGCAAAAGAAGCGAGATGAACTAAACGCTTTACACCACTCGGCTGTGCAGGTACCCATAGCGGGGTCCGATATACTGTTACACCCTGCCATTGCTCAGTGATATAGGCATTTTTGTAACCTTCAGATACTTTCCATGCTGGGTAATATGGTGGTGCTGTAATAACTCGTACTTCATGACCTTGTTCTTCAAACCACTGAGCCATTTCCCCTGTATATTTACCAATCCCTGTTAGCTCGGGAGCAAAGTTAATTCCATAGAATAATATTTTCATTGCATTTCTCTAGGCTTAATTGGCTTACAAGGTGAACCTAAGCAAATATATCCTTCTGGCATATCTTTAAAAACAGAACTTCGTGCACCTATCACAGCACCACGACCAATAGTCACATTAGGAGCTATATATACATCTGTTGCTACCCAAGCTTCATTTTCAACAATAATTTTATGACCACGAATAGGAAAGTCGATTTGAGTGTGATTATGATCACCTGTACATAAATAACTGCGCTGTGACACAACAGCATGATCACCGATGTGAATTTCACCTAGACTGTATAAAACAACATCATCACCTATCCAAGCATAATCACCGATACTGACATTCCAAGGATATGTCACCGTCACCGTTGGGCGAATCACCACGGACTTACCTACTTTCGCGCCAAATAGACGTAATAAAAAAGCGCGAAAACCATATAAAAATTGAGGCGACCATTTAAATAATGATGCTTGTACGCACCACCAAAGCTGCACTTTCAATGCCGATGCTTTGCGAAAATTTAGCGGCATTTTAAATTTGGACAGATCCTGATATTTCAAAAGAAAAATTCCTTCATATCTCAAGTACAATTTACTTTTTTATTTGAATTAATAGCGTCTAACAAATTTTGGGTTAAATCTTTTGCAGCAGATGATACTGTAAAGTTTTTTTCATAGACATGTCTTGCACAGCGAGCCATATCAGCTTTTTGCTTGGAGTCTAAGCTTTCCCATTGTTGCAAAATTTGTATTGCCCCCTCTAAAGTATCGGCTCCTACAATACCCGCATCACCTGCTTGAATTTCTCTAAAAATATTAATTTGATTAGAAATCAATACAGGTTTCCCATAAGCCAGCGCTTCCGCAACCGCAATGCCAAAATTTTCCTGATGTGAGGTCAATACAAATGCTTCAGCACTGCTAAATGCAGCTGCTTTCAAATCACCTTTCAACATTCCAGGCCAATGTACGCGATCTTGAATACCTAATTTTTCTACAAGATTTTTAAGATAAATAATGTAGCTATCATGACATGGCCCTGCCATGACTAACTGTAAATCAGATCGCTTTACCACTGAAGTAAATGCCTGTATTAAGAGATCACAACCTTTTTTTTCGTGAATACGGCTTAAATAAAGTAAATAAGGACGACCATTCAGTTCAGGCAGTAATGCTTGAAACTTTCGCACACCATCCTCTGAATTTTCAATTGCGTCTGCAGCCGCATAAGCAACCACCTTCGATTTATATCTATATCCCCAAAATACCCCATGCGCTAATCGCTCTTCTTCACTACTAGTAAAAAGAACTTTATGGGCATTTTGTAAAACCTGTCCTTGATAAATCCAATATAACTGCTTAATAAAATGCTTAAAGGGATAAGCTTTCTTAAACCAAGGGTCTAACATCCCATGTGTAAAAACTACATAAGGTAAACCAATCGCTTGACAACCCTGTCCACCTTCAATAGAACTTGGATTCCAAAGTCCATGTATCACTGCTACATCAAAGTGCTTACCATTTTGCATAATCCAGTTTTTCAACTTCCTTGTATAACCCAATTTACGATGAACCGGACCAATTGCATTCACTTTACAAGGAAAATCTTTTACATATTCGGCATCTGGATTATCTAATGTAACAACTTCTATATATTGATTATGTTGCTGACGAAATTTAATAGACTGTGTAAGACCTTCGACAGGTCCCCCATATTCTTTATTTACAGTAATAATAATATGTAAAACTTTTAAAGAGGGCCATTTTGATCCAATAATATTAATCACTATACAATACCTGTTAAAAGATTCTCTAAATGTTTGGTAAAATTAGACATTAAGTAATTATTCATTACTTTTTTATTACCCTCTTCCCCCATATTAAAAGCAATATCGCGATTCTTTAAAAGGAATATTATTTTCTCGGCCAATTCATTAATATCATTATGGTGTATAGCAAAACCATCTATGCCATGACTGACAACTTCATGCGAAGCATCTTCTGTGCCACAAATAACAGGGATTTTTCGAAGCCATGCTTCCAAAAATACAATGCCAAAACCTTCTTTTTCTGAAGGCATTACAAATACTGATGCTTCTTCATATGATTTGGCTAAATCTTCATCAGAAACTCTACCTTTAAACTCTACAGCATGCAAAACTCCTAATGACGTAGCTAAATCTTCAAGTTCTTTTCTAAGTACACCATCACCAATGATTCGATATTTCACATTTGGAACTGCTTGAATGATTTTTGGTAAAGCTTTAAGAACGCTATCATGATGCTTTCCTCTCTCATTTTCAGAAAGTCGCGCAACTGTTAACAGCATAGGTAGTTTATTAACTAAACCATTACCAGAATCTTTTATGTCTAATGGATCAACAGCATTAGAGAAAATTGTAAATTTATCTTTTGGGACAATAAAAGATTCACTCATTTTTTGGGCAGTAAAATTTGAAACTGAAGCTACTTGATCAACAAATTTTATAAAGTAACGATCAAATTTCTTTATTTTCCGACCATTATGACCCCAGACATCTATACCATGAACAAATAATATTATTTTAATTTTAGGTCGAATTAACTTAACTAAAAAAGCAATAGGCAGTAGGTTAACATGACCTAAAAATAAAATATCTGCCTCTTTAGTATTTCTTAGTGATTCCGAAAAAAATTGAACTCTTGAATTACCACATGCTACAAATTTAGCTTTTTCTGGTCTATTCTCAATACTTTCTGAAGTATCCCCTTTTAAAATAATAGTTACATTTTTATCATTTATCAAACTACACAAAGCAGAAACTACTCGCCTGTTAAACTGCTGTATACCACCAATTTTTGAATAAGTATCTAATGTCAAAAACGTAACTTTCAAATAAATTCCCCTGATTTTACTCTTTTAACCATGCCCGATTTGCTGCTAAAAACTCACATGGATTATAATCCAAATCTTGCACTCTCTTCTTATCAATTGGATAACAAGGATTTCCAATTACGATAGAAAATGGTTCTACATTTCTTGAAACTACAGCACCAGCCCCAATAACCGCACCTTTACCAATATGAACTCCTGGCAAAATTATCGCATTCGTAGCTATCCAAGCATAATCATCAATGATAATTGCCTTCTTTTTATGATTCCATTTAGGGTCCTCCAAATCATGTGATGCTGAAAGCAATTTCACGCCATCATTAATACAAACTTTATCGCCCACAACAATATGAGTATGTGATGCTAACTCAACAGAAGAACCAATGAAAGTAAAACTACCAATTTTTATATTTTTGGGATTACCATTACATATTATTTTTCCTATCTCTGCTGTTTCATGAATATCTGCTCCGTATGAGATAAGTTTTTTTCTTACTCTATTTCTATAAATGATAGGCTTTAATAATAATAGTCTTTTCATCCAAACTTTAAAAAACATAACACTAAAAAATTTGAATTTAATTCTATTTTTCCATAAATAATTAAATGATGCCATTACCTTTCCTCTAATATCTTTATAAAAGAACGACTAACATAGCTAACATTCCACATATCAGAATCTAAATTTTCCATTCGTTGATATTCCAAGTAATATTTATCCAAATTATCTTTAAAATCACAAGATGGTAAGGCCATTACATCAATTTTATGTAGTTTCCAAGCTGCATATGCACCGCTTTTACCCAAATATTCTAATGGTGTACAAGATAATGCTAAGTCAATTTCAGCCATTTGTAATGATATATCTTCTGTAGATAACTCACCTTTATAAATAAACGTTATGCGATCATTAAATTTTATTGATAATTGTTCCCATAAAAGCATATTTGAAAGCCGACCAAAACCAATCAAAGTAATTTTTTTATTTAAATTTTTTAATAATATTTCTTCAAGCATATCAGCTATTCTTGAAAACTCATATAATGTTCCAAAAATACCTAAAACATAATTTTCACTCGTACGTTTAGTATAATTTTTTTTTACTAAAGGTATATTACTAAATAAAGTTAAAATTTTTGAATTAATATTTCTTTCTTGTAGAAAATTTTGATATAAAATATTTGAAGTTGTAATTTTATTTTTTTTAGTTAGCTTGATTAGTTGTTTAATTAAATAAAACTGTAAAAATGCAATAAATCTACTTTTTAAATTAATATTGGTTGCCACACCAAGACATAACTCATGAAACATGATATGGTAATTACCACTAAAATTTAATTTTTTAATAAAAAAATTAAAACCATAAGCTATACCTTTTCTATTAAATGAATAAGGTACATATTGTATACTTATATAATCAAATTTATTTTTTAATAAAAAATTATTTACAATATTGATTTTTTCTGACCAATCTAAAAATTCAGGTATTCTTAAGACAGAAACTGATATACCACTAGATTGCTGACTTTCTTCAGTTGTTTTATTTATAAATTTATCATTAACTGAAATAATTTTAATATTATGATTTATATTTATCAATTCACATGCTAATCTGCGAGTGTAATCACCAACACCATCTTTTCCAGGCTCTAGAGAACCACATATAAAACATATTGATTTCATAAATTATCTCAATCTCTCACAATTATATCTAAAGAATTCTCAATATTTTTTTTAGCTAAATTTTCCCAGTATTCAACTTTCCCATTATCAAAATGTAAAGGCGAATTAATTTTGACTTTATCATTAATAAAATCTTCCGGGGTATTAAAATCCATATCTGAAAACCCAAAATCAACAAAAAGATTCTCATTTTTTTTTGCGTAAGCCATTGGAATAATTTTTACTCCTAATTTAGCTCCCAGTATAGTTGCATGGTATCTAGTAGCGTACAATATTTCAGAATCAGACATAATTTTCATGATTTTACTGATACGATCGGAATATGAATGATGCTTTACATCACTCTCATTCAATACATATTTAGCGAAATCATAATCTGCTTGTGTAAAGCTAATAGTTTCAATAGAGTATCCTAATTTTCTATATCTACTCACAACTTCTTTTATATTTCTTATATAACCTTCTATTAATTTAGAATGATTGACAAATATTTCTGGACGTTCATCTTTATATTGCAAATTTGGAACAACTTTTTCCCCATCAAATGACCCATATAAAGGTACGATATTAAGTAAAATTTTCTTTAACTTTACATTATTTCTATATTTTTTACATTGTGTAATATTATATGAAAACACAAGATCTGGATAAAAATAAATATCTTCTCTTTGAGTTATTGTTTTTAAATTTTCAACCTGTCTTTCGCTTCTACAACTTAAATATAAGGATTCCTTCAACATTGCAATATCTTCAGTTGAGTATTTTTCTTCATTAAAATCAACACCTAAAAATATTAATTTAGAATAGTCATTATTCATTTTTTTTCTTAATTTCTTTAAGGACTCTTCATATGCGATAGCCCCACCGCCTACTATAGTACCTACCTTAGGACTATTCCATTTTAGCATATCAATATTATAAATAGTCTGAAGGCTTGAGGATAATCCTTTTTCATCACATATAGACTTAACAGAATAACCTAGAGCCATATCACCTAAATTACCACCATGATACCCACCAATAATTGCAATATCAGGCTTATATATAATTTGAGAGATAAATCTATACAAATGTCTTAACTTTATAAAACTCATAAATGCACACCTAAATCATTTTTTACTTTAAGAGATTCAATAAAATCCTGTTTTGTAATGAGCTGATTATCTTTAAGAACTTTTAAATTATTAAAAACCTTAGCCTTATCATAATTCTCTCTTTTTAAAAAATCTAACAATACACTTTCAAATGTAAAATTTTCAGGTTTAATGCCTAAATTATCACAATCAATACTTCCTAACATATCCATATGCTTTTGGTGATAGTTAATACTTCGCATTGGGACACCAGACAATAAGGCTAAAACAGAAAAATGTAATCTCTCACCTAAAGCAAAAGTTGCATCTTTAAAGTTCATAATAGCTTCATCATAGCTTTTAGGTATATTTAATATTTTAATCTCAGGAATACCTTCCTTTAGTTTTCTAGCATAAAAAATATCATTGACATGCATTGGCAAGAAATAAATAGAGTAATTATTTTCCTTAAGATAAGTAACAAATTTTTTTAATTCTTCTCTAACTTTAGTAGAACCGATATAGTCTTTATGCGTACCTATATTTATTATAATTTTTTTTGAATCACCAGAATAATCCATATTCTCAAACATAGAAAATGCTGCATCACCGATATATCTATGTTTTTTTTCAGAAAAATTAAATGCATTTTTCGAAGAAATTTTACCCCTCAACCCTCCATAATAATCTTCATCTAAAAACAAATTCCACATTGAACTATTCAATTTTACTGCATGCACACCTGTACCATGAAAATAAATAGGTATTTTTTTTGAAAATAGTTTTCTAAAATAATTTTCAAAATAAAATCTTATACCAATTAGTGTCCCACCCCCTATAATAATACCCCTAATCCTATTATTAAAAACTTTCTTTATCAAAAAAACACTTAGTGTTGAGTGATTTTGAATAGGCAATAGACAGCATTCATCAAACAAATTAATTGCTGATTCATATACCCATTCATCACCAAAATTTTCATCACCAAGAAAACCATAATAAGCTATTATGGGTTTATTGGAAAAAAATAAATCTTTCATATTAGGGTATTTATTATTAAAATACGCATAACCTAAGCCAGAAAAAAAATTCTTAACTTTACTTAACATGGTTTTCCTTTAAATAAAAAATAAAAAATAAAAAATAAAAAATTCTTACCAAGTATATTGCTAACGTAGTAAAGATTCCATAAATAATCACTCCACTTAATGTTTTTAGATCACAAATGAATATAAATAATATTTGTATAAATAAAGAGCATGTAATAAAATATAAAGGATGCATAATTATAGACTTTACATTCATTAGTGCACTACTAATACTACCCACAAATCCTAAGCATCCCATTATAAAGACTAATATAAGCTCTTTATTTAGACTCATGTAGTTGCTACCTAAAACAAACAATATTTCACTATCAAAAACATAAACAAAAAATATTAGAATTAATGATATAACAAACATTGCCAATTGATTTTTAATAAATAGTTTTATTACATTCTCTTTTCTTTGAGTTTTAGCGAACTCTGGTATCATTATTACTGTGAAGATTGAACTAAAAACTGCTAAAATAGCAGTAACTCTGGTTAAAGCCCCATAGCTTGCTAAACTATTAATATCTCCAAAAATTGTAATAATATAAATAGTTAATTGTCCTGAAATACAATAAAAAATTGATGTAGGCATTATTTTCTTTATATCTTTTATAAGGTCCTTTTCTACAATTTCATTTTTTTTATCTTTTAATTTTAAATCTTTATTTTTTATTTTTAAAAAATAATTTCCAATTGCCCTAGAAAAACCTATTGCTGCAATACCTATAAAAGAAAAAGGAAAAATTGTTACCATAATAAATGATATAAGTGTTCTTGTTAAATTAACTAATAATTGATTTTTTTGGATAAAAATAATATTTTTACTCAATTTAAAAGGTATTTCATAGATAGAGCTTGTTAAAGTAGATAAAAATGAAAAAACAACTGACAAAGTTATTAGAAATGTAAATAAATTTGAAGCACCATGGTATTTCAAAAGAAATATCAAAATAGGTATAGTAATTATTAAAACAATCTTTGCAAATTTTTTTCTTATTTCAAGACCTGTCGAAAGAGTAATTCTTAATTCCTCCTTATTTTTATAGACTTGACCACCTCTTCTTATTAAGCTGGAGTTTAATCCTCCATCAGCTAGAATTAGCATTGTGCTAAAAATGGTATTAGAAATCGTATAATAACCATATTCATCAATGGCCAATGTTCTTACCAAATATATACCCGTTAGTATTCCTAATAGCTGTATTATACTTTGAATCACAAAACTCGATCCAAAAATTCTGATCAATTTACCGCTTATCAAAGTAAATATTTCCTATATATTTTTTTCAATTAAACTTTGATATACAGCAATCATTTGCTGACCATAATTTTCCCATCCGCCTAAAGCTTGTACAGACACTAGTGCAGCTTGTCCCATCTCAGCCCGATATATTCTATTATTAGCTAAAAGCTCTAACTTTTCAGCTATCATTATAGGATTCCGTATAGGTATAACAAATCCATTTTTGCCTTCATCTACAAGCGAGGCCCCTCCAGCATTGGGTGTAACAATAACTGGACATGCACATGCCATTGCTTCAGCAACTGCCATACCAAAACCATCTTCTATACTAGGCAAACAAAAAACATGACTCCGGCTCAAAATCTCTCTTAATTCAGTCTGAGCAACATGTCCTAATACTCTAATAGTATTTTGCTGCAATTGTGTATTTACCAATTTTTTAAATTCTTTATCTATTGTTCCTACCAATGTGAGTCTCTTATTAGCAATCTTTACTTTGTCAAAAGCATCAAGTAAATCTTTCACTCCTTTCCTTGCACAAATACGTCCAACGAATACCACTTCAAACGTATCTTGTTCAGGCATAGCTACTGGATTAAATCTTTGTAAATTTACTCCATACGGTACAATTGCAAGCTTGTCTTTAGATATTCCTTCGGAAATAAAACTATCAGCAACAAATTGGGAAGGGACCACAATTAAATCCGCTTGGTGATACTCAGCTATTTCGCGCTCATATGTCAGTGGTTTAGGACGAGCTTTTAGACCAAGCCGTTCGTTCTCTTCATTTAAAATTTTCTCCCGCCAAGCCATGTGCGTACAACCACGGTCACATATATAAAGCATTCCTCGCTTTTGAGCTTCAGCCCCACTAATTAAACCAACCGCTTCATGTCCTACATAAATATCAGATTGCGGTAATGTTCTTGCCACATATTGATCTAATGTCACCACAGATAAGGCATGTAATCGGTCTAGTACGCTTTCAGGTACTTTAAATGGCAAAAACCGTGTACTCATTAGTAATGGTCTTACCCATGGAAATGTACGTACATATTGACGAGAGACTTCCTCACGCTCAAGTTTCGACCAAGGAAACCCGCTATAGATTGCTTTTAGATATCCATTTTTTTCTAATTCTTTTGCAAGAGGGAAAATATGAAACCGTCCCACTGTCGATAATGTAACTTTCATATTATGATTCCTTTGCCAAACGTATAAATGCCAACTGCATACCTACTACAAACCAACATATGGCAACTAACTGGTTTTGCATAGTTATCTGCCCAACCAATAGTAATGGTCCTAAAAAGCCAAACATGACCAATGCTGCTCCATCCGAAGTTTTTCTATTGATCATTAATGCTAAGAAACCCAATGAAGTTAAAAATAATATACGAAATAGAATTATAGGATACCCGAATAAAATGCCCAATTCATTAATCATGCGCCCCCATTCAGTCTCCCCCAATGATAATGCAGACGCACCTCTTACAGCATTACCTGCATTACTTCCAGCACCTAGCCCATAACCCAATATTGGTGCATTATTAAATGGTTCTACAATATCTAGCCCATCAATAGCCCTTCCCACTGTTGAACCCTCACTTGCAGCAGCACTTTCTTGTCGTTTACTCATAGATTCATAAGCTGTTGGAATAGTAACCATAAATACTATCGAAAATATAAAGAGCAGACTAAATACATAAAAAAGCCGCTTAACTCCAGTAGCCATTTTTGAAGATGTCAACCCAGCAAAAATGTAGAAGATCATGATGATTAGTGCCAACCCAAAATAAGTTCGTGATCCCGACAATGCCCCCATAATCAAAGTTGCTGCCGTCGCTGCTAAAAATAGCCATATTGAAATACGATAGGTCTTTAATCGCTCCCAACAAATAATAATCACTGCAAGGAGCATAGCAGCCCAATTTGCTTGTGGTGCTACAAAAGTAAAAGGACCATAGGGTCTAACAATACCAGCAACAACTGTAAAACGTCCTTCTACATCATCAGTCAACCCTTTATTAATCGGACTGGCTACAGGAGAAAAAAACTGTAAAAATACCAAAACACCTATTGGAATGGCTGTCCAAAGTAGAAACCGCAACAAGCGCCCCATTTGGTATTGAGTTAAAACTTCACCCATAATAAAAGCTAAAGGGATATAAAAAAGATAAAAACGAATACCCAATAAAGGAACTAATATAGGATATTGCCAATAAATTGCTTGAAGCAAAGCCAATAAAACAATCAACCCAGCAAAAAGTAGGTAGGGAATAAACCAACTTTTTCTAATTCCAAAGTCACGTACATAATAGTAATAAATCAAAAATAATATTGGTTCACGAATAAAAACTAATGGTTGCTCAATAGATGTTAATAACCATTTTCGCAATACACCCTCTAGTAGAATTAAAGCAGAAAACCAGATGATTAAAGTTCCCATTCGTTGCTCACGAATAGAAACCATTGATTTACTAATCTTTGGGTAATGGGAGATATGGGTATTTATGCTAGACATTTTACTCTATTCAATAATTAATTATATTCATGAGTTAATAATACCTGCTTGCTAACATTTTATTTTAAACGAACAGATTCAATATTATTTAAATACCATTGATAAGCATCACGTAGACCGTCTTCTAATGAAATGCTCGCTTTCCAGCCTAAATCAGCCAAACGACTCACATCCATCAACTTACGTGGTGTACCATCCGGCTTGGTTGCATCAAACTCTAAACGTCCTTGGAAACCTATCACTTTCGCCACAGTTTCTGCCAGTTCCCGAATGGTACAGTCAATACCTGTTCCAACGTTAATATGACTCAACATCGGTTGTGTATTTGCTTTAAACGTTTCAGTGTCCAATTCCATCACATAAATACTGGCTGCAGCCATATCATCCACATGTAAGAATTCACGCATTGGAGTACCACTACCCCAAATCGTTACTACTTCAGCGTTGTCTTTCACCGCTTCATGAAAACGACGGAGTAATGCAGGAATCACATGGCTATTTTCAGGATGGTAATTATCATGTGGACCATACAAATTCGTTGGCATCACACTACGATAATCCCGACCAAACTGACGGTTATAGCTTTCACACAGTTTAATTCCGGCAATCTTGGCAATTGCATAAGGCTCATTGGTACATTCCAATTCACCTTTTAATAGTTCAGACTCAGCCATCGGCTGCTGGGCAAACTTTGGATAAATACAAGAAGAACCCAAAAACATCAGCTTTTGCACATTATATGTATGCGCAGCATGAATTACATTCGCTTCAATCATCAGGTTTTGATAAATAAAGTCTGCAGGGTAAGTATTATTGGCATGAATACCACCTACTTTTGCTGCTGCCAAGTAAACCTGATCAATTTTTTGATCAGCAAAAAACTGCTGCACTGCTGCCTGATTACACAAATCAAGTTCCGCATGGGTCGCAGTAATAATGCTGTTATAACCTTTTTCTTGAAGCTGACGCACAATTGCGGAGCCGACCATCCCACGATGGCCAGCTACAAAAATGCGTTGATTGAAATCAACTGCCATTAATTAGTGCTCCAATGATACTGAAACTTGATGACCATGTGCCTTCAACAATGCAATACGTTGTGCTTCTTTAAGGTCTTCTGCCACCATCTCTGCACACATTTCTTGTACTGTTATTTCAGGTGTCCATCCTAAAACATCTTTTGCTTTTGTTGGATCACCCAATAAGGTTTCAACTTCTGCAGGTCGGAAGTAACGTGGATCAACAGCAACTAGAACATCTCCTACTTGAACTGATGGTGCTTTATCGCCTTCAACTTTGGTGACTACACCTTTTTCGTCTACACCTGTACCTGTGAATTCAAGAGTAATACCCAATTCTGCTGCCGACCATTCGATAAATTGACGAACACTATATTGCACACCAGTTGCAATGACAAAATCTTCTGGTTTTTCTTGCTGTAACATCATCCATTGCATACGTACGTAATCTTTGGCATGCCCCCAGTCACGAAGCGAATCAAGATTACCCATATACAAGCATTGATCCAAACCTTGGGCAATATTTGCCAAACCACGAGTAATTTTACGTGTTACGAAAGTCTCACCACGACGTGGAGACTCATGATTAAACAAAATACCATTACATGCGAACATGCCATATGCTTCACGATAATTTACAGCAATCCAATAAGCATAAAGTTTAGCTACTGCATAAGGTGAACGTGGGTGGAATGGTGTTGTTTCTTTTTGTGGGATTTCCTGTACTAAACCATAAAGTTCTGAAGTAGAAGCTTGATAGAACTTGGTTTTCTTTTCCAAACCTAAGAAACGAATTGCTTCAAGTAAACGCAAAGTACCAATCGCATCAACATCAGCTGTATATTCAGGAGATTCAAATGATACCGCTACATGTGACTGTGCACCTAAGTTATACACTTCATCTGGCTGTACTTCCGCTAAAATACGGGTCAAGTTTGATGAGTCGGTTAAATCACCGTAATGTAAATGCAGGCGAGCATGTGACTCATGCGGGTCTTGATAAATATGGTCAATACGTTGTGTATTAAACAAAGATGAACGACGTTTAATACCATGAACTTCATAGCCTTTTTCTAGTAAAAATTCTGCAAGGTATGAACCATCTTGACCCGTAATACCTGTAATTAATGCTTTTTTCATTTGTATAAAATCTCAAGATAAAAATTAGTTATCGCCAAATAAATCACGTGTAAACACTTTGTCTAGCACATCATCCAAATCTGCCACTATTCTATTTGCGATAATAATATCAGCAGTGGCTTTAAACTCCTGAATATCTGTTAATACTTTTGAATTATAAAATGCACCCTCATGCAAAGCTGGCTCATAAATTACCAACTCAATGCCTTTTGCTTTCAGGCGTTTCATAATGCCTTGTATTGCAGACTGCCTAAAGTTATCACTGCCCGCTTTCATCACCAAACGATAAATTCCAACAACCTTAGGTGATTTTTTCAATATTTCTTCTGCAATAAAATCTTTACGTGTGGTATTCGATTGAATAATTGCAGAAATTAAGCTCTGAGGTACATCTTGATAATTTGCTAAAAGCTGTTTGGTATCTTTAGGTAAGCAATAACCACCATAGCCAAATGATGGATTATTATAATGCGAACCAATGCGTGGATCTAAACCAACAGCCTGAATAATATCTTTCGAATTTAAACCACGAAGTGCACAATAACTATCTAGCTCATTAAAATAAGCTACACGCATTGCCAAATATGTATTTGAAAACAATTTAACAGCTTCTGCTTCCGTTGCGTCCATCAACAAAACATCAACATCATCTTTTAAGCAAGAATTTTTAAATAAAAGCCCGATGGTCTCACCAACATCACTTTTTTCACCAACGACAATCCGCGATGGGTACAAGTTATCAAAGAGTGCTTTGCCTTCACGCAGAAACTCTGGGGCAAATACAATATGCAAATCTGAATATTGATTTTGCATTTTTGCTGTAAAACCAACTGGTATTGTAGATTTAATAATAATGATCGATTTACTTTGAATTTCACTTAAATGAGCTAATACTTGCTCGATTGAGCTTGTATCAAAATAATTTGTGCTCTCATCATAGTTTGTTGGTGTTGCAACAATAATAAAATCAGCCATAGCATAAGCTTCATGTTGATCCATCGTCACTTTAAAGTGAATATTTTTTTTAGTGAGATACTGTTCAATTAACTCATCTTGGATGGGTGATTTTAATTTTTGTAACAAATTTACACGATGTTTATCTATATCTAATGCAGTAACTTCATGTTTCTCTGCGAAAAGCATCGCATTTGAAAGTCCCACATAACCCGTACCAACTACTGTTATTTTAGACATTCGTCCTCACCGCTCTTCTTGGTTAAATATATGCACATGTCCCATTATTCCATTGGCATTCATTTACCTTATGTTTCAAAGTAAATTGCAGGCATAATAATTGCCATAACTTATAAAATAATCATTCAAAAAATTTTAACGCTAGGAATTATACATATTTTTTACAAAATCTGCGAAAAATACGCTTCATTTTATTTAAATATAATTCTCACATTATAACATAATCAGATTGAATTTTTACCTAATAAATCCATCCACATGATTTTCAAGGATTTTATATAAACTCAACCTATCTTCATCTTTATGTATCTTTTCAAAATTTACATAAACTTCCTTCATTTCTTTAATACTATAAAATTGCTCAAAAGATTTCAAAATCCGCTCATGCTTTGTTTTTTCAACATTTCCTGCATCTATTAATAATTCTTCATAGAGTTTTTCACCTGATCTTAGCCCAGTAAATTCAATCTTAATATCTCCAAGCCCTTTTTCATCTACAGGCTTAAAACCACTCAAGCGAATCATTTGTTTGGCTAAGTCTACAATTTTAACAGGCTCCCCCATATCTAATAAAAACACATCACCGCCAGTACCCATTGCACCGGCCTGAATCACCAACTGAGCAGCCTCAGGGATGGTCATAAAATAGCGGGTCACTTCAGGATGCGTTACTGTAACAGGTCCGCCTTTTGCGATCTGCTTTTTAAACAAAGGAACAACAGAACCTGATGAACCCAATACATTGCCAAAGCGAACTATACTGATTTGTGTTTGCGGTTTTGTTGCAGCCAAACCTTGACAATACAGTTCTGCCATACGTTTAGAAGCGCCCATCACATTGGTTGGACGCACAGCTTTATCAGTTGAAATTAATACAAAGGTTTCAACATTTTGATTCACTGCGGCATCAACACTGCGCTGCGTACCAATTGAGGTATTGTAAATACCTTCAAAAGGATTTGCCTCCACAAGCGGCACATGTTTATAAGCCGCCGCGTGATACACCGTTTGTACCGCATAATGTTGCAATATACGTTCCAGTTTTGACTGATTGGTGACAGAACCTAAGACTGGAATAATTTGTATATCAGATGCCTGCAATTCACGGTCAATTGAATACAAAGCAAATTCAGACATTTCAAACAGCACCAGCAATTTCGGCTGATGCTTCACAATCTGACGGCATAGTTCAGAGCCGATCGACCCCCCTGCCCCTGTGACCATGACCACTTTATTTTTAATATTCTTTTCTAACAATTCAGCTTTAGGCGGTACAGGATCGCGCCCAAGCAAATCAATAATATCCACTTCACGAATATCAGAGACTTGGACTTGACCATCGACCAACTGGGTTACCCCTGGCAGTTCCATAATTTTGACATCTGCCGAATCAAAAGATTCAATAATCTCTTTTTTCCGTGAACGTCCAACAGAAGGCATCGCAAGTAAGACTTCTTCAATACCAAATTTACCCAACTTGGTTTGCGCTTTTGTCGGTGAGTAAATTTTTAAACCACTTAATGACTGCCCTTGTAAAGAGCGTTTATCATCAATAAAACAAACAGGTAAATAATCATCTGAACGGTTTAGCGCTGCAGCAATTTGCTGACCTGCTAAACCTGCGCCATAAATTGCCACGCGTTTACGGCTTTGTTTTTTGGCAAAGGTTTTGAGGGTTGCATAACGAATGAATGCACGACTCCACCACATGTATGAAAACAGCATAAAGCCATACATCAGTGGAATACTCATGGGAATAAATGCAACATTCAATTTTTTAATGCTGTACAGCACTACAATTTGTATAAATGTCCCAATTAATATCCGTAACAAATAGTCTTCATTAAAAGAACGGACAATTGCGCGGTAAATCCCAAGTAAAGCAAAAATAGCAATGCCAAAAATACCGACATAGATATACCAAGCGTCTAAGCCTTGCATGACCTGTACATTCGGACGCGCCAAACGAATGGCATACGCCAGCCACATCATCAACGGTAAAACACAGATATCCATCAGCACCAAAACAATTTGCTTTTGGCGACGCGGTAATGATGCTATAGAACGGATAATGTCTTTCACAACGTGCTCGAATCAGGTCAAGGGAATATTCGCGCCTAATATTATACGCGCTTTTCAGGTTTAGATTTTTGCGATGACTTGTGTAATGACATCCACTGTTTTTTGCATGCTGGCATCCGACAATGTTGGATGTACAAGGAACATCAAACTGCTTTCACCAAGTTGTTTTGCATTTGGCAATGATTGTTTTGGACGCCATGCTGAGCCATCAAATGCTTTTTCTAAATACACTTCTGAACATGAACCGCTAAAACATGGAACTGCTTGAGATGACATTTCCGCCATGATGCGATCACGTGACCAGCCTTCTGGCAATGCATCAACATTGACTTGCACATAGCATTTATAAGCGGCATGCACATAGTCAGCCGATGGTTTCGCTACGGTAAAGTAAGGGTTGTTTTCAAATACACCTTGGATACGCGCCATATTAGTATTACGTTTTGACGTCCATTCAGACATTTGTTTGAGTTGCAGACGACCAATCACGGCTTGCATTTCCATCATGCGCCAGTTGGTACCAAATGAGTCATGCAACCAACGGAAGCCCGGTGGATGTTGCTTGTTATAGACGCTATCAAAGTTTTTACCGTGATCTTTATACGACCACATTGTTTTCCAAAGACCTTCATCATTGGTGGTGACCATCCCGCCTTCACCGCCTGTGGTCATAATCTTGTCTTGGCAGAATGACCACGCCCCAATATGACCAATTGAACCTGCCGATTTACCTTTGTACATCGCGCCATGTGCTTGGGCACAGTCTTCAATTACAAAAATGCCTTTTTCCTCAGCCAATTGCATGATCGGATCCATATCACACATCCACCCTGCCAAATGTACACAAATAATGGCTTTGGTATTGGGTGTTAAAACTGCTTCAATACTACGGCGTGAGATATTTTGTGAATCGAGTTCCACATCGGCAAAAATCGGGTTTGCACCTGCGGTGATGATTGAACTTGCTGACGCTAAGAAGGTCCGTGATGTGACAACCACGTCATCACCTGCACCAATCCCCAAAGCTTTGAGGGCTAAATCGAGTGCTACTGTACCATTGGCAACTGCAACTGCATGCTGAGTTCCTGCAAACTGTGCAAATTCCTTTTCGAATTCACGGCATTCCTCACCTGTCCAATAATTCACTTTATTGGATAATAGGACCTTTGATACCGCGTCGGCTTCTGCTTGGGTAAAGCTTGGCCAAGGCTCAAATGCACTGTTTAACATGGAATTTTCCCAGTCTAAAAATCGAGTTTAAAAATCTATTTTGAAGTCACAATTCGGGCAGGATTACCCACCACAGTGACGCCTGAGGGTACACTTTTGGTGACCACGGCGCCCATCCCGACAATGGCACCTGCACCAATCACTAAAGGCTGATCAGGTGTGCCCTGCTTAATCATCGCACCCGCGCCAATATAGGCGTGCGCGTGTATATGAATATTGCCGTTGCATTTTACGCCTGGTGCGAAAGTAACGAAATCCCCAATCACACAATCATGCTCGACATAACTGTATAAATTGGCATGAAAACACTTGCCTATTTTGACATTTGAGCCAATGCTGACAAAGGGACTCAAAGCAGAACATTCAGCGAGTTCTATTTGATCCATTAAAACCACATTGTCCGCAGTGATCGACCAAAGCAGAATGCCATCCGATTCTAAAAGCTGCGCAATTTTTTCACGCACACGACTATTGGCAATGGCAATTTGCACGTATTTTTCAGAAGCAGATTCATTTAGAAACGCTTGGTAATTCATGGCACGATGACGATTGACCAAAACAGTGTCTGTTAACGCATCATCGATAAAGATAATTTCAGACGCATCACCTTGACGTGCCAATTGCTGACGCGCGACAGGCATCAGGCTACGCCCACAACCTGAAGCCCCATAAATCGCATAGAGTGTTGTCATTATTTTTGTTCCGGTGTGCCGGTAAATTTTATCATGGTGGCCTCGCCTTCGGCACTGATATCATCCTTGGCAATGACTTTTTTTATGGTTTTCAGCATGATTTTAAAGTCGAGCCACAGCGATTGATTTTCAACATACCATGTATCGAGTTCGAATTTCTTTTCCCATGAAATGGCATTACGACCATTCACTTGCGCATAACCGGTGATGCCCGGACGCACGTTGTGACGTTTGGCTTGCTGCTCGTTATATAAAGGCAGATATTCCATCAGTAAGGGACGTGGGCCAACAATGCTCATATCACCTTTAATCACATTCCACAGCTCCGGCATTTCATCCAAACTGGTTGCACGAAGCATTTTGCCAAATGGCGTGAGACGCTCACTGTCGGGTAATGGATTGCCCTCAGCATCAAGCGCATCCTTCATGGTGCGGAACTTAATCATTTCAAAAGGCTTACCATTTAAACCTGGACGCACCTGACGAAACAACACCGGTGAACCTAAATTCTTTTTCACTTTATGTGCCACGATCAAATACACAGGCGACAGCAGCACTAGCGCAGATGATGCAATCACAATATCCAATAAGCGCTTTAACATGGTTCACTCTTAAGATTAGATGAAGATGGGAAATGGTATCCATTTCTAGCAATGATTATACCCTGTTCGACGCCATCAAATTTGTAAAATATTTCAACGGTCAAAGGGACTCAAGTAGTCGCTGTTCTAAAGCCGCCAAACAATATAGCTGTTTAGAGATCTGTCCAACGACGATTGACTGCATGCCCCGGGTTATTCATGCTGATAACCTTCGCGTAGTTTCCTACTGCAGTTGCATTTTCAGGAATGCCTTTCGTCACCACGCTGCCCGCGCCAATGGTGGCATTACTGCCAATTTTCACATACTCAATAATACAAACATTCGGCCCAATATAGACATTGTCGCCAATCTCCGCCGCTTGGCGCCCACCATTGGCACCAATGGTGGTAAATTGCGATAAATTCACATTATTGCCAATCACCGTGGTTGGATTGACCACTAACGGGCCGCCATGACCAATAAACAGGCCATAACCGATTTTAGTCGTGGTATGAATATCAATACCGTACTGCTTTTTCTTATAATAATAAATCGGATAAGCCAATTTCGCCCAAACTGATTGAGCACTGGCCAAACGCAGCCAAAATGAAAAATTAAAGCCACGATTAAATAAATAGGTTTTTAAAAACGATTTAAAACTCAGGTTTCCGGTGTAGCGGTATAAATCACTTTTAATATATTTTAAGCTCATCAGCCTGCCTCTAAAAATGACACCCCACATTTAAAATGCATAGGGTATTGCATCAAGTGCCTTTATTGCATGTTCATTTCAGTCATCATGTGCTTATTCACCTGATGCACATCATATTTATTCAGCGCAATTTCCCGCGAACGCTGCCCCATATATTCAATCAATTTTGGATCTTCAATAAAGTACTGCATGCTTTGCACCAAATCATCGACTGATTTCACCCCGACCAAATAACCATTCACACCATGCGATACTGTTTCACGGCAACCGGGTGCATCAGTGGTAATAATCGCACGCCCCATCGCCATCGCCTCAAGTACGGTGCGAGGTGTACCCTCACGATAAGATGGCAGCACATAGACCGAACTGGCTGCAATTGCAGGTCGTACATCACTGAGTTTACCCCAATAATTGACGACTTTATCTGCCACCCAAGTATCTAGTTCGGCTTGCGCAATTGCAGCAGGATTTTCATCAATCCACCCCACCAAATGAAACTCGACTTTTGGATGCTTTGCTTTGATGATGCGAGCCGCTTCTGCATATTCGCGTACGCCTTTATCACCCAATAAACGAGCAATCAGCAAGAAAGAAGCCTTTGCTTGTCCGTGTTCATTTTTAGGCAAATCCAGTACTGCAAAATCCTGCACATTCACCCCAGAACCATTCACCACCACCGTCGGTTTTTGAGGCGATACGAGTTGCATACTTTGAAATAATTTTAAGTCGTCGGGATTTTGAAAAAAGACTTTATGGGCATGTTTGAGCGCTTGTGCATATAGACCATGCACCATTTTTTGAAAAATACTGCTTTTACCCGATTCCGCATTTTGAAAGGCATAACCCAAACCCGTAATCAATGCAAAACGATGGGGCACTTTTGCCAAGCTTGCAGCCAATGTGCCATAAATCACGGGCTTAATGGTATAAGACAACACATAATCAGGCTGAATTTGGCGAATCAGCTGATACATCGCTTTTAAAGTTTTGAGATCTTGAATTGGGTTGGTTCCTGTACGTTGCATGGGCAGCGTATGCACCTGATAACCCAATTGCTGCAGTTTATTCAGCTCATCAGAATAGTCTTGTAAATCAGGCGCCAGCACATGTATTTCTAAACCCTGATCATGAATCGCCTCTAACAATTTACCGCGAAAGTTTAGTACAGACGGTAGATAACTACTGATCATCAAAAATTTCATCACCCTTGTCTCCATACCGTCATGTAGTGTTGGCTCACGTGCTGAATACTAAAGTTCTGCTCTACCCACAGCCGTGTTTGTTGCTTTAAACTGTGCTTTTCAGCATGCGACAATTTTACATAGTTTAAAATCGCCGCTTTCAACGCTGCTACATCGCGTGGTGCAACCACCCAACCCATCTCTTCTACGATATATTTGGCATCCCCAACATCTGTCGTAACACAAGGTAAACCTGATGCCATCGCTTCGACCAAGACATTGGGAAAACCTTCCGTAATCGAAGTCATCAAAAAAGCATCCAGCGATTGATAAAAAGTAGGCATATCCGAGACTTGATCTAATAGTTGTACTTTTTTGGGGTCTAACTGATGCTCTGCAAAGGCTTGTTTGATTTCAGGGGTGGCTAAATTGGCACCACTCCCCGCAATTTTAAACACAATCGGCTGATCTTTAAGTTCAGCAATTACTTGCAATAAATATACATATCCTTTAGCTGTATGGTAGCGCCCTGCAAAACCAATTGTGATCGGTTCATGCAATTGCTCATTTACTTGAAACTGATCTAAGGCAACACCATTGGCAATCACCTGCTGATTTGCATTGTTAAAACCGAACTCTTGATGTTGTTCAAGGGATGAATGCGCACAATACACGATACCTTTCGGCTGCTGAGAGAAAAGCTTGCTGAGGTTTAATGCAACTTTGGTACTCAGTGACTCTTCTTTAGGTGATGCCAGTGAATGATGAACCCCCCAAAAAACAGGTGGTTTTTGTTGCATGCCCAGCAGACTTAGACTGCTCATCGCATTGGCATGGTACATCCAACCTTGTACCACATTCGGTTGAATCTGTTGCAGTAGTGTTCTGAGTTTAAGCATGACACTGAAACTATTTATACCCTTCCAGTTTAAACTGTAGTGTGAAGAGCACAGCTTCAAGGTATCTATATACACGTCCGACACATGCATTAAGGAGATAATGATATGTTCATACTCTGCCTGCGTTTGCGCAACCAAACGGGACAGCATCATTTCAGCACCACCCACACCTGCAAAGTTAGTAATCACATGTACAACCACAGGTTTGTTCATACTGCCAATCCCATCATCTCAGCATAGCGTTGCAATACCGTGTCTTTATGGAACTGCTGACAATGCTGTTCAAATTCAGCCGCAGTATATTGCACACCGTCTGCGCAAAGCGCTTGCTGCATAGCCGCTGCTAATGAAGGTGCATCATTGCAAGGTACCAATAAGCCGAATTTGGCATTATCTAAAATTTCCATCGGACCACTTGGGCAATCGGTACTGACCACTTTAATTGTTGAAGCTAGCGCCTGAATCAGCACACCCGGCAAACCTTCCCAATTTGAACTCAGTACAAACAGTTCAGCATATTTAAAATAAGCATAAGGATTGGCATCAAAACCGGGTAAATCCACAACATCGTGTAGACCCAAGTCAGCACGTAAATGTTCCAGTTCCTGACGCAATTCACCCTCACCCAAAATGATCAAGCGGGTATTGGGCTGCTGTTGATGTAACCTAGCAAAAGCACGAATCAAATTGGCAAAGTTTTTTGCTTCTGTTAAACGCCCAACTGCCATGATGACTTTAAGATTAGGCTCAAAAAAACGATGCACTACAGGTGCTTGAAGTTTGACAAAATAACTGTCATCAATCACGGGGTTGTAAATGGTGACTAAATTAGACTGTTGATAGCCATAATATTCACGAAAATCTTCTAACACCCCATTGGATACACAAACCACGCGATCCGCCATGGGATAGCTATAGTTCACGAGGCTTTTCAAGACAAACTTAGCCAAACCTTGCAGTTTCATATTTTTCGAAGGTGTCGATACTTCACGTAAGATTAATTTGGTTTTGACTCTAGCCAGTTTCTTGGCAAAGGCACAAATAATATTGCTATGGGTTTGGGTGGCAACGACTGTAACGTACTGCCCTGTTTTTAATTGTTGTTTCAGTGGCATCAAAGCATTCACCACTCGCCCACAGTTCAAATCAAGCAGTTGGATTTTAGTGCTGACCTCAGGACGTAATTTTCCCTTTTCACCCTGTATATTACAGACAGCCAAATCCACATGAATACCTTGCTCAGCAAAGCTATTGGCCAACTGGATGACAGTTCGCTCAGCCCCTCCACCACCCAGTGTTGGTAAAAAGAACATCACTTTATTCAACATCATAAAACCCACTTAAACCTAAAGCTGAGATTGTTTTTGTGCTTGAAGCTCAATCGCACGCTGCACACGTTGAGTATAGTCCTGAACCTCTGCAAGCTCAGAATCACTGGCACAAGTGGTTTTGATTTTGGCTTGGAAGTCATCAAAACTGCTCACCACTTTGGCAGGTACACCAATTGCTACACTATTATCAGGAATATCTTTCGTCACCACTGAACCTGCGCCAATCACCACATTTGAACCAATCGTGATCCCCGGCATAATAATGCTATTGACCCCAATAAAAACATGAGAACCCACATGAATGGGGGCAAAACGTTGATAACGTTTGCCTTGCGCATCATAAACGAGGCAGGTACTACCATCATGCGTAATAAACTTGACACCTGAGGTGACTGTAACGTGATTCCCTAGATGAATCAGAAAAGGTTCAGAACCCCAGCTCTTGATATAAATTCGACAATGCTCACCGACAGTCACTCCTTTTTTACGCGCGTAGGCAATACTGCCCTTGAACATAAAATAGGCTAAATCAAACACTGTGTTGAAAATTGACTGAATCAATGCCATGTATCAAAAAGACCCAAGATAAATAGATAAATGTGCAACAAAAGTACTGCAACGGGATATTTTACTCTCAATTGTGCAACACGGATATGCTCTGTCCAACAGAGTTTTATTTTATTTTTTTCGCAGGTGTTCCCACGTAAACACCCGCCTCTGGAATGCTTTTACTCACCAATGAACAGGCGCCAACCACCACATTATTGGCGATATTGACGCCATCAAGCACGGTTACTCGAGCACCAAACCAAATGTTTTCACCGATTTGAATCCCCTGTTTGGTAATTTGGTCTTTAACCAAAACCTCAGGATCATCAAACTTATGGTTACTGGCGATCATAATACTTTGCGTACCAATCCGAGTGTTATCCCCAATGCTCAAACCACCACAGCCATTGAGAAACGATTTGGAGTTGATACTGACATTCTGTCCAATTTCAATCTTGCCGCCAAAACATTTGATATAACAACTTTCACCAATAAAACTGTGATCACCAATACAAAGCGTAGCGCCCTTTTCCACAATAATCGTGACATCATCCCCAATATAGACATTTTTCCCGATACTCACGGCACCGCTAATATCAAGCTTAGTCCGCTTTCCAAAATATTTAAACTGACTTGAAAATGCCATGTTATACAGCACTTTACGGCACTGTGCAGAGAGCCGGTTGAGCAACTTTAAAGTTTTAAAAAACATCACAATTTTGCTCTCCACACCACATATAAAATGGAAAAATTATAAAAAATGAGTGCTACGGGAACAGCCAAAAGCATATAAATTTTATCATTCATCATGACATAGAGCGCAGCAAACAAAACGAACTTTAAAATCAATTCCACAATTTGCAGTCTAAACAAAACTTGGCTGTTTCGTTTTGCAATCAGATAAGCTGAACTAGGCGGATTACAAAAGACTGCCCAATAGCCCAATGCCAAAATTTGGAAATAGGTTGAAATACCAACCCATTCATGACCAAAAGCCCACAAATAAACACTTTCAGGTAATACAAAAAATACTGCAAAAAATGGCAATGAAGTCAGGCTTAGAATCACACTGCTTTGCAAAGCCTGACGATTGGTGTGTGCATGTTTAAATTTGCGAATAAAAAATTGGCGAAGGGTTTGCGACATTAAGTTAATTGGGACACGGAGTGTGCGTTCAACAATGGCGTAAAAGCCCATTGCCTGTACCCCGACAAAATGTGAAATCACATAATAGGGAAGATTATGCGAAAAACTATTTAAAAGTGCATGCGGCGTATTGCTATAGATAAAATCTTTATAATGCTTAAATGCCTGCCAACTCACGGTATAGAGGTGATTTTTGAGAATATAAAGCACGACGATAAGCAACATAATCAGTGAGCTTACCGCATAGCTACCAACCAAGCTGATATTCATCGATAAAGGCAAGCTTAACTGCACTACCACCACAATCAGACTTCTAAAAATATTCAACCCTGCGCAGAAATATTCGACATGTACTGAAAACTTATAGTTATAAAGGCTTTGAATCAAGGTATTGGCAAGAGTTCCACCACAAATTGCCCAGACCATCAGTCCATCGAAGAACCAACTCAAAACACCTGCTGAAAGTAATGAAATAACGGTCGAAAAAACCGCACCTTCGAAAATGAGGCTTTTTTGATGTTGTTGTTCTGCGACCAATTGCGCTTGATCTAAACGCAAATTCGCTACTGTCGATAAAACACTAACGATGGCTAAAGCAATGCCATATTCACCAAAATTTTGAACTGAGTATAAGCGCGTTAAAAAAGGCAGGGCGATAAATGTCATTATCGCACCCACCAATAAACTGCTGGTGATTAAACCAATCGACTGGTATTTGGCGAACAGACGCGCAATCATGTCAGCCCGTTCAGGTCAAATTGTTGACATACCAACGCATTGCCAACTGAATGCCTTCAGCAATCGGGTATTCAGGCACATATCCTAAAGCCTGTTGAATTTTGGCAATACTGGCTTGTGAATGGCGCACATCCCCTGCACGAAACTCGCGGTAAACTGCAGGCTTTTCATAGCTAATTGAATTTTCAAGCAATGCGACTTGAATCGCAGCATATAGATCATTCAAAGTGGTACGATCACCGACTGCTACATTATAAACTTGGTTTTTCACCTCTTCGGGGGCTGTAGCAGCCAAAATATTGGCTTGAACCGTATTCTCAATAAAACAGAAATCGCGGCTGGTTTCACCATCACCATTGATAAAGACATCATCGCCAGCAATCATCGACGCAGTCCATTTTGGAATCACCGCTGCATAAGCACCATTTGGATCCTGACGTTGTCCAAAAACATTAAAATAGCGTAAACCAATTGCTTTAAAACCATAGCTGCGGGCAAACACATCTGCATACAGCTCATTCACATATTTGGTCACAGCATACGGTGAAAGCGGATTCCCAATATTTTCTTCAACTTTAGGTAATCCTGGATGATCACCATAGGTTGAACTGCTTGCGGCATAACTAAAACTTGAAACATGTGCATCACGTGCTGCCGTCAGCATATTCAAAAAGCCACTGATATTGGTGTCATTGGTCGTGATCGGGTCAACAATCGAACGCGGTACAGAGCCCAAAGCAGCTTGATGCAAAACATAGTCCACACCATTACAGGCTGTTTGACAGTCCACAAACTGACGAATATCACCCTCAATGAAATTGAAATTTGACCACTGTGCCTCTGAGACACATCCTTTCACTTCATCAAGATTATGTTGATGACCTGTTGCAAAGTTATCTAAACCGACGACTTTTTGATCTAACTTTAACAAGGTTTCAAGCAGGTTTGAACCAATGAATCCTGCAACACCTGTGATCAACCACGTCTTTGGGGCGCCTTTTAATTGCTCGCAAACCGTTTGATACTGGTTCATGCTCTTTCCTACTTTAAACATTATAAACGAAGATCAGATTCAGCTTGATCCAGCACATATTTTAAATCATACAAAACATGACTTTCTTTACCTAAAGCACGAATTGCATCAGCGCCCATGACTTTAAATTGCTCATGTGCGACCGCAAGAATAACGGCATCATAGGTCTGTGCATTTAAAGTAGGAACTGGGGTAATACTGTATTCACTTTCAGCTTCAATTGGACTCACCCAAGGGTCATACACATCAACATCGATATGATATTCTTGAAGTTCTTTCACAATGTCGATAATCCGAGTATTCCGAATATCGGGACAATTTTCTTTAAAACTGAGACCCAAGACTAAAACTTTTGCACCTTCAACCTGAATCTTCTTTTTCACCATACTTTTAACAAGTTGGGTGACGACATAAGCACCCATGCCATCATTAAGACGACGACCTGCCAAGATAATTTCAGGATGATAACCCATCGACTGTGCTTTATGAGTTAAGTAATACGGGTCAACCCCGATACAGTGCCCACCCACTAAACCTGGACGGAACGGTAAAAAGTTCCATTTCGTTCCTGCGGCTGTGAGTACATCTTCTGTATCAATGCCCATTTTATTGAAGATCAAAGCAAGTTCATTAATTAAAGCAATATTGACATCACGTTGCGTGTTTTCAATCACTTTTGCTGCTTCTGCGACTTTGATACTTGGCGCTTTGTGCGTGCCCGCTTCAATAATAAGATTATATACTTCATCGACAAAATCAGCGACTGCAGGTGTAGAACCTGCTGTAATTTTTAAAATATTGGTCACACGGTGAAGCTTATCCCCAGGATTAATTCGTTCAGGACTATAACCCGCAAAGAAATCTTGATTGAATGTTAAACCTGATACTTGTTCTAAGACTGGAATACAAGCTTCTTCTGTTGCACCCGGATAAACGGTCGACTCATACACCACGATATTGCCTGACTTTAGGACTTGGCCGATGCTCTGTGAGGCTTTGATCAATGGGGTGAGATCAGGTTGTTTGAACTCATCAATCGGTGTTGGAACGGTCACAATATAAAAGTTACAACTTTCTAAATCTGCTAAATTGTCACTGTAGGTCAATTGGCTTGCCTGAGCCAACTCATCAGGCGAAACCTCTAAGGTATGGTCTTGACCAAGCTTTAATTCATCAATTCGCTTTTGGTGAATATCAAAACCCACCACAGGGACTTTTTTACCAAACTCGACAGCCAGAGGTAAACCAACATAACCTAATCCGATGATGGCAATTTTTAGATCAGCGAGTTGTAGCATGGTACAGCCTTGTGCAATGTAAGAAAAATCATAAATTTGAGAATAAAGCGCAAAATATAATAACAGAAAAATGGTTTAGTTCCGTTATGATTTTCCACTACCAGTAAGTTTGAAGCTATACTTGAATCATAATCCTCAACAAATACAAAATCTTATAGGATTAATACCCCGCTCAAGACTGTAAAGCTTTTTAATAAATGAGCTTTACTATAAAATTGATTACAATTTGTTATATACCCCAAAGCGAACTTCGGTAAAATGCTGTTTAATTGAAGTGATTTTAAAAAATCTAAAATGGGAATTTTTGTGCGACATTTTAAATCTATAATTCTATTGTCCTTTATCATGACATCCTCTGGATGCGCTCTGACATCTGGGCTACAAACTTATGATTTACCTAATGAAGGTATGTATCAAACAGAGTTAGGCACACAAGTCAATGTTGTGAAACTCACCCAAACATCATTACCAGCTGTCCAACCTGCCCAATACAATCAAGACTATTTTTCTCATTTGTTCAACATTCCTCAAAAAAATTACAAGCTCAGTGCTGGAGATATTCTTTCAATTTATCTCTGGGCTTATCCTGAAATTACTCCTTCTGCTACAGTCAGTGTCAGCAACAATGATTCTGCTCGGGCTACAGGTTATCAAATTGACCAGAGCGGTTTTATCCAATTTCCTATTATTGGTCGCTACAAAGCCGCAGGAAAATCTTTAACACAAGTGAACCAAGAATTACGTAGCCAACTTTCACGTTATTTAAAAACTCCCGACGTCATTGCCCGCGTTCTATCTTACCAAGGACAACGCTACTCTGTACAAGGCAGTGTCATGAAAGGTGGACAGTTTACTTTAACTGACCAACCCACAAGCGTTTATACTGCATTAGGTTTAGCTGGCGGTGTTAATACCCAACTAGGTGATAACACCTCTATTACACTTGTCCGCCAAGGTAGAACTTATAATCTCAATAGTATTTCTCTTGAAAAAGCTGGGTATTCACTACACAATTTATTGATTCAACCTAACGATACTCTTTATGTAAACTCAAAAGAAAATCAGAAAATTTATGTTATGGGTGAATCGGGACAAAACAAACCGATCCCGATGCGAGATCAGGGTATTAGCTTAAGTGATGTCATTGGGGAAAGCCTCGGTTTGAATCCACTTTCAGGCAGCCGAAG